>PPCM01000083.1_pt1 | contig 155349 bp, 147 predicted proteins | sample 1555541 | NCBI WGS metagenome assembly PPCM01 (sample SAMN05284479, study PRJNA326546) | Marine sediment metagenome, whole genome shotgun sequencing project. | isolation source: marine sediment | place: Germany: Wadden Sea | collected 2012-09-05
ATGCCAACATAACAACTTCGGCTGCAGCTGCAATCATCGAGAACAGACACGAACTTGTTTAACAGTTTCTGCAATCCACGAATAGAAAAGCCTGAACTTCCGGTTTGGGGGCTTAGGCTTTTTTGTTTGGCAGGGTGTGTTTTAAGAGTCAGGTTATATTTTATATTTGTAGTGGTTCAGAACGATTAAGTCACATCACTTCTTTCAAAAAAATTATATACAACAATTCATGTAACAAGTTGGGAAGATGCATAGTTAAATTATCTTTTTCACGGAAAACTGCTCCTAATTTCTACAATAAACGGATTAACTTAGATCAATGCTACCTTGTATATGTGGCTCTCCCTCAAAGAAAGGGGATGTTTGAATATGTCCTAACAAAAAAGCGCCCACAGCAAGAACTGTAAGCGCTTAATATAAATAATGGTGATCCCGGGGCGATTCGAACGCCCGACCCTCTGCTTAGGAGGCAGATGCTCTATCCAGCTGAGCTACGGAACCATTTGATGTCATTCTTAAGATTTGCCATCTTACTAAACAGAGCCAAAAAGGCAATCTGATTTTACTAAGTGCTAAAAGATAAGGATTCACCTTATCAAATCCACATTTTCATAAGGTACCGGAGAACAGCCAGAAATAATAAAGCTCGACATTACAAGTCTCCGAACAAACACAAAACACTTGTTTATTCGGAGACTTATAACGTAAGATTACAGATACTAATCTTTCTCTAAGTGATTTCCTTTTGTGTTAATACTTTCAAAAGACCTTAGGGCTATAGATATAAAAGAATGAGTCGTTCACTTTATATCCAGCTTTTTGAACTCCACGCCTTAACCTTCCACACTTATCCCAACGTTTTACACGTAACATGTTGAACAGCACCTTGAAAAGCCATCTTACATCTTAACCTCTTCGCCGAGGGCCTTTCTGGCTTGTTCAAGATTATTATATGCCGCTGGATAAAACCGAGGGTTGAGTGCAATGGCTTTTTCAAATGCTTCAATAGCTTTGCCATAGCGTTCGTGAATGAGATGTTCAAGGCCTAAATTATTATAGGCAAATGCCTCACTTTTAGTCCCTTTCTTGAAAGCGTTCAGGGCCTTGTCATACTGTTCTAATTGTACATAGGTGATGGCCAAGTTATTGTATATTCGTCTATCATTTCCAGTTTTAGCGAGCAGCAAGAATATCTGTTCAGCTTTCCGGTAGTTCCCCTGCAGATAGTAGGTCACTGCCAAATTATTTAATACACTGTGATCATTAGGCCTGATTGCTAACGCCTTTCTGAACTCAACAACCGCCCTTTGGTAATCATGTTCCGCCGAGTATATCAGGGCAAGGAAATGATGTGACCGCCATAAACCATCATCAATTGCAAGTGCCTGTAGGAAATAATCTTCAGCTTCTGTAATCATTTTTTGCCCCAATAAGGCCCGTGCCAAACCTTCTAAGGCAGAGGCGTCATCGGCTGAAATCTGTAGCAGTTTTTTGTACACTTCCTCTGCATCACTATGTTTTCTCTTTTGGGCGAGTAATTTTGCCTGGTTATGAAGAAGAGAGATGTTATCAGGTTCTAACTCAAGCCCTTTGGTATAGGAAATATAGGCCCGGTTAATGTCTTTTTGCAGAAGATAGCTATCACCACGCTCTTCATACTCCTTGACCGTCAACACTTCTTTCTGTTTCTGCTCTTCGGTGAGCTCATAGAGTTGCTGTTGTCGCTCAATCTGCTTTTCCAGATCAATAACAGTTGCTTCTGGCTGCTTATATGGGCAGCCAGAGAGAATTAGGATTGTCAGAGACAAAAGAAGGGCATAGGAAACGGAACATGGATTATAACTATTCTTTTTCAATCTGTACATTATTCTTTGCATACGTTATCCTTTTTGATATGAAGCTGTTTTTGGAAGGGCATCCTTGTCTATTAACTGTCCTAGCTGAATAGTAGAACCATCATTTTCTGGGAAGTACATTGATTTTAAATCTCCACCGAGAACCAGCCTGACCCCTATGCCGGGGCGACCTAAATCGGCAACTTTTTGAACTTCCTGTGATCCTGGGAGAATTTCAGCAATCTCGTTGGCAAGCTTGAGACAGCCGTCTCGATAAAGAATAATGGATGTCTGGTAGCCAAAATTAGGGGCATTGGTAATTCTGTTCACTGAAAATCCTTGTGATTTTAAAAACTTCGCACTTTTTCCTGCCAATCCCGTTATGCCGTTTCCGTTAGAGATTTCGACACCGCTCAGCACTCGGTCGTTTGGGGTTTTCTGCGCAGGTTGGCGAGGTAACCGCTTTTGTTGTCCAAATAGAATGGGAATAGGCTCCTGTTGTTGCTCAAGCAATGGTGGCTTTATTGTTTTTGTAAGTTGAAGACTCTTGTTATCATTTTTTTTTGTACTATTTACATCAAGAGGTTGGTGCCAGGCAATTAAAGGTGATGCTTGAGAAGGCGTTGGAGTCTGTGTCTGAGATATTTCCTGTTCAGGGAGAATATTGATTGCCGGATTTTCGTATAGCTTGCGAGCCTCGGCCAAGCGTAAATTATTAGCAATTTTCTTACTCTTACTATCCAGTGTGACAGCCTTGGAGAAGAGTTCTATAGCCAGATCAAAATCGTTACAAAGCATTCTGGAACACCCATAATTATTATGAATATAGGCGATGTTTGGCCCGTAAGAGGTAGCCAGAGAATATGCCTGGTCAGCCCGGTCGCAGTCAAGGAGCGCGTCATAGGCCATTCCTAGCCCGTTATAGGCAGCGATAAAACTGTTATCTAGTTTAATCGCCTTAATAAATTCATTGGCTGCGAGTTGATGTTTACCCCGTTTCTGGTAGTACCGACCCAGTTTGTAATGGGAGGACGGAAGAGTGGAAACCGGTCTAACTGCAGTCCAGAATTGACGCGTCTGGTTGCCTTTCAAGGATACTGGCTGTAGTGCATGTATTGACTGATTATCATAAGTACTGCAACCACCTAGCGCAAAGGTTGTCAAAAGTAGAATCAGTAAGCAGCTAGTACGAACAGAAGAAGTTGGCTTGACATGATCTCTCTTCATATAATCACCTTTGTATGATTGCACGAAAGATTTGAATTGCACCCGGGGCGATAATTACAACAAATAAAGCTGGAAAAATAAAAAGGATAAGTGGGATTACCAGCTTTACTGGAAGCTTGGCAGCCGCCTCTTCAAGTCGGCTATATCTCTTCTGCCTCATTTCTTCAGAGTGGATCCGAAGGGCATTTGTTATGCCAGTACCGTATTTTTCAGCCTGAATGAGTAGACTGACCAGATTGTCAATGTCCGGCAGGTTGGTTCTTTGGGCGAGGTTTCTTAAACAGAGATTTCTGGGCTTTCCTGTTTTCAGCTCAAGGGAGAGTATTTTAAATTCTTTAGCGAGTTCCGGGCTTGTCACATGTATCTCTTTTGAGACTCTCCTGATAGCAGAATCAATGCCCATCCCCGCTTCAATACAAACCATTAGTAGATCAATGGCATCCGGAAATGATCGGTCGAGGTCTTTGTTCCTCTGCCTTGCCCGGAATTTTAACCACAGGACCGGTAGGAAAAAACCGATTCCCCCGAAAAGGATGGCTAATAGAACAATTTGCGGAGTCAGAGGCAGTTTGAGAACAAAGTAGTAGAAGGCGAAGAGAAGAAATGGTGCAATGCCAAGAAGGTAACGCAAAAACTGATAGGAACCTAAACGTCTGGCATCATAGATACCCGCCCTCTGATAAAATAGTGGGGTGCCGGAGTAAATGCGCTCCTGATCCTTTTTCTGCTTGGTGCCAGGGAGCCCTAATAATGTCCACAAGGAATGTCCCCTCTCTGCTTCACCAGATTCTGTGGTACTTACATGGGCCGTACCGTCGCTTGCTGTCTTTGATCGGTCACACCACTTTTGTGTCCTCTTTACAATATCCCGATCCTTCTTCCAGCTGCTGTACCAGAGACTGCTTGCAATATAAACTACTATAATAGTAACGAATAGTGTGGCTGAGAACAGAATAGGATTATTTTCCATAGCGATCTCACATATCTAATTTAACGAGTCTGTACATCACTATAATTCCAATGCACATAAGGATTATCGCACCATAAATAAAGTATGCGCCGAGGGGATCAGTAATCAGTATTGCAAGGTAGTCCCTGTTTGTAACTGCAATAAAGGAGCCAACCAAAAAAGGCAGAGCAGTGAGGATGGTGGCCGAGAGCTTTCCTTCTGCGGCCAAGGCCGTAACCTTTTCTCTAAACCTGAATTTTTTTCGGATGATTTCAGATATCTTCGATAATATTTCAACCAGATTACCACCGGTATCCCGCTGAATAATGACAGAGGTGACAAAGTAGCGTAGTTCTGCAGAATCAATTCTTATGGCCAGGTGTCGTAGGGTCGAATCAACGCTTTTTCCAAAATTAATCTGGTCAACGACAAAACCGAATTCTTCTCCCACCGGATTGGCCACTTCTTCAGAGACTATTTTCAAACTAGCAAGTATCGAGTGGCCGGCCTTGAGTGAGTAGCACATTAAATCCAATGCATCGGGAAAGAGAGTTTCAAAGTCTGCCCGTCTCTTACTCTTTTTATATAGCATCACCAGAAAAGGGAAAAAGCCACCAAGCAGTGCAGCTATGGCAGCAACGTCAATACGTTGCAACATGGTGTAGCTGACAAGCAAAGTAATTGCTGAAAGAGCTAGGGTGAGCAGGATAAATAAGCCTGCAAGCATTTTTGTGCCACTTTGCTGTAAAAAGGTATCTAGCCCTCGAACGGCCGGGATGGTCGCAAGCAGTGAATGGAGCCAGTCTATGTCGCTATACTTGCGATGATAGAGAATGTCTACCTGACTGTGTTTCTTATTGGTAGCCGCATATTTGCTCACTGCGGTATGCATTGATCGGTTATCGTCACCGCGCACCAGAGAATAACCAGTGGCAAAAACCAAAATAATTACTAAAAAAATTGATGCAGCAAAAACAATTTCCATGATCTCCCCTTAGTCTAGATTGCAGTTAGGGTTCAATGTTATCAAAAAAATCATCTTGTATCGGCACACCCATCCTTTTGAACTTTTTAAAGAACTTGGGACGCACTCCACGTACGTCAAAGTGGCCTATTACTCCTCCATCTTCATCAACTCCGGTCTGTTCAAATGCCATTATCTCCTGCATGGTAATGACACTACCTTCCATTCCGGTAATTTCGGAGAGGCTCATGATTTTTCTGGAGCCGTCCATTAGGCGGTCTACCTGAATAACCACATCGATTGCCGAGCTGATATATCTCTTTATATAGTCACTATGCAGGTTGAAACCTGCCATGTTGACCATGGTTTCAATGCGCATTAGTGCATCGGCTGTGCTGTTGGCATGGATGGTGGTGAGCGAGCCTTCATGACCGGTATTCATGGCCTGCAGCATATCAATTGCTTCCGCACCACGTACCTCACCGACAATGATCCGGTCCGGTCTCATCCGCAAACTGTTGCGCACCAGGTTTCTCTGGGTGATCTGACCTTCCCCTTCCACATTAGGGGGGCGGGTCTCAAGCCTGATGACATGGTCCTGCCGTAATTGAAGCTCGGCGGAGTCTTCAATAGTAACCACGCGCTCGGCCTCAGAAACAAATTGGGACATAACATTGAGTAAAGTGGTTTTACCTGACCCTGTGCCACCAGAAATAAGGACGTTTAATCTTGCCTGTACAATTCCTTTTAATAAATCTCCAAGTGCAGGGGTGACGGTTTTGAGGACAATCAAATCGTGCAGATGGAGAGGATCCACCGCAAAGCGACGAATAGACATGCAGGGGCCATCCAGAGCAAGTGGAGGGATAATCACATTGACACGTGAACCGTCTGCCAGCCGTGCATCAACCATAGGAGATACTTCGTCCACCCGTCGCCCTACGGCAGAAACTATTTTTTCGATGATGCGCATCAGATGTCGGTCGTCCTTGAAACGCACCTTGGTCGGTTCAACCTTGCCATATCTCTCCACGTAGACAGAATGATAGGCATTGACGAGGATATCTGATACAGAAGGATCCTTCATGAGTGCCTCAAGTGGGCCTAGGCCTAGCACCTCATCTTCAATTTCCTGGAGTAATTTTGCCTGCTCCTCTGTGTTCAGTGGGGGCAGTGAAACACTGCCATCTCCCAGAACCTTTTTGGTGGCATTTTGAATTTCCGCTCTCAAAACAGCTTCATCAAGGTTGTCGAGTAGAGAAAGGTCAACAATTTTAGTCAGGTTGTCGTGAATCTCTGCCTTAAACTCAAAATACTCATCGGAAAGAGTAAACTCGTTCACTCCTATTGGTTCATAAGCGGTATCAGATAGGCTGCTCGGCTGACCCAATTTGTCAAGATATGATTGTAGATTCAATTGCTTACCTCTTTACAACTGCTATTAGTTAAAGAGTTTCCAACGACGACGTTTTGGTTTAGCTTTACCAACGATTGATGCTGCCAGGGCTGCATAGCTTTGGGCAATAGTCGAGTTTTTGCCAACCTCTGCCAGGGCCTTACCTCTGTTTATGGCATTCATGGTCAGTGTATAGTCGTTGGGAATGGTGATTGAAATATCATCGTCAATCAACTTACTTGCCTCTGCCAGGCTGACCTGAGACTTTTTCTCAAAACGGTTAGCAATGACCTGGACCTTACCATCGGTGGCACCTCCCACCCATTGCAATGATTCCTTCAGTCTCTTGACATTGATAATACACGGCAGACTCAGGGTGGAAATGAGATATACTGTCTCTGATTTCTCAAAAACTCCAAGGGTTGTTTTATCGGAATACATACCGGTATCAACAATGATATAGTCAAAAAACCTCTGCATTGCCTGCATCATCTGAACAAGAAAGTCTGGGGGAAGATCAACACCATTCTCAACTTTATTGGGTGCCGGCATTACATAGAGCCCTGAGGAGTGTTGGGTCATGGCACTCTTTAAGTAGGTATCATCGAGTCGGGTCATATTTTTGCCAATTTCTTCCCAGTTAAAATCGGTTTCAAGATCAAGAAAGAGTGGGACTTCGCCCACCAGTCTGTTCAGGTCGATCAAGGCCACCTGTTTATCATCCGCTAGCTGCTGGATGTTGGTGGCCAGATTAACGGCAAAGGTTGTTGTGCCAACACCACCTTTGGCGCCGTGAACACTCAAGATCTTACCGTTTTTGCTCGGCACCTCTTTTTGTGTTTCTTGCTGTTGACGCTGGCCGGCAACTTGGCTAAATGCGCCGATGACCTCTTGTCTGACGATCGGTTGTTGAAAAAACTCTTTTGCCCCGGCTCTCATGGCTGGCAGTAGTATATCGGAGGTCGATTGGGCCGAGGTAATAAAGAGTGTACCCACCACCCTTTCCTTTAACAGTGTTCGTAAGGTTTCCAACTCAGAAACAGGGTCATCACCGATTTCCAGAACTAGGACGTCGACTTGGGTAGCTTCGGGATCGTTTTGAAGTTCAAAGCCATCCATAGCAGAAATATAGCTCTGGAGATCCTGTAAAATCTTTGGTGTTTTTACAGCCAGTTTTGTGGAAATAGCTTTTGTTTTTTCAGAACTCATACCACTCCTTTTTACTAACTAAGATCTAGATGATAACAATCCTAGATCTCAAGATTCCAACTCTATTCAACAAGCACCGGGTATTTGGCAATAATTCCGTAATTCTCCCCGCCAGGTCCACCAAGACCGTTTCCAAATTCACAATCTTTGAGAAAGAAAATATTTTTCTTCTGATACATTTCTTTATAATCAGCAAAGTCATTGTCATCCGAGGGCGGCCCTGAAACATTTTGAAGACCAAAGTGATCGACAAAGCTCTTCCAGGCCTGCAGCCTTTCCGCTTCTGTATCCAGTGGGCCACTATAGGACCAATCAGCGAATACAGTGTCACCATCTTCATTATTAAACCCGTCCATTTCGGTTGGCACCTCATTCATGTTAGGGTCATTTTTGTGCTGAATCCAGATAACTCTCACTGTAACTGCACCTTTAAGAGGAGAGCAGGTATTGTCTACGCCACATTCAATGACGGGTAAGGTAATGGGACCCCATATTGTGGTGGGAACGCCGTCACCATTGAGTTCTGTGTTGTTTAGCCAGCAAGTGACGATGTTTCCCAAAACAACATCCTGGACTCCGTTTTGCGTGCCTACTCCCCCATACATGGTACCTACGGTCTTGTCACCACTGCCACTGCAATCATCGGTTATTTCCTTCATATCATTAGCATTTGCCGTATCACACCCGTTCTGACTGTCGTCTCCAGGAATATCTTGGCTAAAATTTGTCCACATGGCAGTCATCGATGTGTTTTGATTTCCTCCGCTATTCAACATTCTGCCCATATTGCAACCCTCTTCGATAGTCGATTCACAGAGGGCAATGGGTTGGTCAAAATCCTGAGCAGTAAATTTTCCAGCAAAACCGATATAGGCAACTGCATCGGCGGAAACGTTAACGACATCCTTACCAAATATTTTTGCAAAAAAGGTGGGGGTATCTGTTCTTCTGGCCTCTACTCGAACGGCATTGATATACTCTACTCTCCCATCTAGTTCGGTAGCGGTATAGTTCTGCCAGTCAGCCATCTGAGTAGTGCTGGTATTTTCGGTGAAGGTTTTGGTGGCAAAAGACCAGTGACCGATCTGCACGGTAAAGTCATCGATCGCTTCCCTTCCGGTGGAGTTCAGAGGGGTAACACGAAGAGCTTCATCGTTTGCAGCGGTGACATTGAGAAGACTGGTCTCAGCATCAAATAGCTTTCCTGCGCCGGCCAGTGCGCCTGCATCAGCTCCGTTATGGAGTTCATTTCTAACCCCGTACAGATAGCCCACATCAACGGCCAGGGCGGTAAAGCCCAATAACATAACTAGGATAAGAGCTACATATACCGCCACAGCACCACCCTCGCTTGATAATCCGATTTTGTGATTATAACAATTCTTCATACCTCAGCTCCTGCAGAATTTACTCCATTCTCATTACTGTCTCACCTGTTAGGGGTATGGTGCCATCAAAAGAACCTTCACCAAGAAGCGTTGTTAAATCTGGGAAGATGAGAAAATCATAAGCGAAGGTTACTGTTACCCTTAAATCCACACCAGTACTTCGATCTACTTCTGCTGGTTCAATTTTTATATCCGCATCAGTTAAATTCTGTATTCCAGATGGACCGAGATTGATTAGAATATCACTTCCTTCCTTGCTGAAAACATAGTCTTTTACCGCCGCTCGGATATCTACATCACTCACACTAATTGGGTTTCCTTCTGCATCTTTGCTAAAAACAACACCGGCTCTGGCGCCCTCTCGGGAGGCATTGGTAATTACAGCCTTATCAAAAAGGAGAAGGCCAAACTCAATAATGCCAAAGGTCAGCACTAACAGTAAGGGGGCGATCAGAGCAAATTCAACTGCAGAGGCTCCTTGTTCAGAACGTAAACCCATAATTTCATCCTCTATTTGGTTTTTTCAATTCCACCAACCGAAATAGAATAGCTCTCCGTTTTTGGTGCAGGTTTATGAAACCCACCTTCGTAGCGCTTGATCACCTTTTCGCCAACTGTACCGGTGATCTCTTCCATTGGTTTGTTCTCTTTTCCTGCCTGTGGATTATACAGTTGGCTTTCCATAGCAATCTTGTAGGAGGTACCGTAAAAATTATCTACTTGGGTCACCTTTTTAGAGCAGGCAGTCAACCCAGCGAATGTAACAAGAGACAGAGCTGCTAGTAGGGGGAATAGGGTTGCTCTTTTCATGTCTTTTCTCCAATGTGTTATTTACTCAGGGATGATATAACCAAAATCACCTTCCATGGTTGGTGATATATCTGACAAGTTTGTGTTGGAACTCAGGCCCCCCTGATTTGTCGGTGGTTTTCCCTCTAGCATGCCAAGCAGGAGCAACTCAAACGGTTTAGGATCTATGAATGAGTCGGTGGGCAGAGGCAAATCATCACCATCAACCGGCTTGACAAGATGGGGCGTAACTATCACCACCAGTTCTGTTTCGTCTCGACGATATTTGGTGGAACGGAAAAGGGCGCCTATAATCGGCAGGTCACCCAAGATTGGTAGCTTGGAAACAGATTCACGGACATAGTTTTTAAGCAGACCCGCAATGACAAAACTCTGGTTATCCGCAAGTTCTACAACTGTTGACATTCTTCTGGTGTCAACGGATGGCGTTGTAAATCCGTTGTATTGGACAGTTCTTGTGAAATCGAGTTCCGACACCTCCGGGGAGACCAGCAATGATATTCTATTATCGCCCAGTACGGTAGGGGTGAAGTTGAGGCCTACGCCAAAGGGTTTCCATTCAATGGTAACGCTATCATCTTCCTGAACAGGATAGGGGAATTCACCGCCGGCCAGAAAGCTGGCGCTCTGGCCGCTTTGGGCAATAAGGGTTGGTTTGGCTAGAATTTGCAGGAGGCCGTCTTCCTGTAGGGCATCAATGCCGACAGTAAATGAATCTCGACCGTCGATAAATTTAAAGGCAGCTGTTGCAGCAGTTGAAAGGGCCCCGCCGTCGCGCGATATCAGGTTGGTTATTTTGGAGATACCAAAACCATCGTCTCCTTGGTAAATAATATTTATTCCCAGTCGCTGTTGGTCTGATTTAGAAATTTCAGCAATCCGTACTTCCAGCATCACCTGTTGGACACCGCCGACTTGGAGCAGGTTGATTATTCTTTCAGGTGCATATGCCTCGGCAAGCGCCATGACTTTAGTCAGTTTAACCGCTCCGGAAACGGTTCCGGTCAACGTGAGATATTCTCCAGAATCTCTTACGTTGACCTTTTCCTGGGGGAAGATATCATGGAGATGTTTTTTCAGGCCATTTACATCGGGGCGGACAATTATCTCAAAGGTGCCTAGCACTCTGTTTTTTTTACCCCAGAGGGTGAGTTGGGTTGTGCCTATAGACTTACCGCTGATAAAAACCCACTCGGGAGACTGGGTTTTAGAATAGATGATCTCTGCAATATCAGGGTTGACTACATGGGCCCTGATAACGTTCTCCGATGATTTCAGTTTGGCCAAGCGATTGATAAGCAGGTGCACCGGTTTTCCGGGTTCTGTGTCAATTCTCACGGTGGCTGCACTGCTTGGAGCGGTGGGGCTGCCAATGAGGAGAAGGCAGCAGGCAAAAACGATAAACACCCAGTGGACATTTCTTGCTGATAACATAATGGTCTCCTTGCTGTTCTCCTGAATTATTTATTTATTTTTACCCTGCTCATCTCGTTGCCGTTCATTACTTCTACAACAACCTGTTGTCTGGCAGGTTGTTGTTTCGGTTTTTGGGGTGCTGTCGCTGCTGGTTTGATCGGTTCATACACCGCTGCTGAATATGATTTTAAAAGAGAGCTGGTCGTTATGCCTTTGGTCAGTACCGGCTCTACATCTGTATAGCCACGCAGGGCCAGTTGGATTCGTCCTTCATTAACGGCAAGGGTTAATTTCTCACCCTCTTCCAGATCTACTTCAAGGGTGACCACGGTGACTTTTTTGGCCTTCTTGTCGGCAGATTCCTGAGCCTGGGTACCAACGGATAAGACCAGGATGTTCTCAAGAACTGTTTTGGTAATCTGGCTATTATTGTTTGTCCCGGGTTTTTCGATTGAAACAAGGACGTCCACCATATGACCCGGGTGAAGAAAGCCGGCCACACCAATGACATTGTCCACCTTTACCGCCATCGCCCGTTTGTTGGGGGCAATGACGGCGGCCATGCCGCCTTTGGTCAGATCCTTAGGGGCGAGCGAATTCTCAAGAATTGGTGCTGTCGGTGATATCGACGAGAGAACGACCCGACCAATGACTTGGTCGGACCCTTTAAAGTGTCCCTGGGGCAGGGTTTCATGGAGATAGGGGCTCATCTGGATATGTTCGGCGCTGATCTTTGTTCCCCTCTTCATATCCATTCTCGCAACCGCTATCTCAGTCATTGCAGGTCCGGTTTCTTTAGCAATCACAACACTTGGATTGGATAGTTTTTGATAGACTGTAAAACTGACTGTAAAAGCCAGAACCAGAGCAACAACGAGGAATGCGAGACCTTTGGTGCTATTCATTATTCTACCTCCAGAGGGGGAGAAATGTTTCTGTCAATTTGCACTCTGTTATGTTCAGTATAAAGGCAATCCTGCTCCAGTGATCAGGTTGTATCCAAAATAGATCAGGGTGCCACCGGTAATAACTGCGCCATACGGAATACCTTGTTGTTTCAAGGTGGTGGGGGCAATTCGTAGTGCAGTTGCTCCTACCCCACCAATAAGAGCCATCAATGCCAGCCCGATACGTTTCATGGCAGGTAAAAAATCTTTTCGTACTACAAGCATGACGATCGCCACCAAGCCGCCGAGCAAGGCAATTATTATAAAGGTACTAAAGGTATGTATTGGGCCAATGACTGCTCCAACCCCAGCCATCAGCTTTACATCTGCTGCTCCCATCCCGCCTAAGAGGTATGGGAGTAGCAGCAGGGCCAGGCCAAGACCTAACCCTTGCAGGCTGAAGAAGACACCAGCCCAGCCAGATATCAGACCATGGAGCAGCAGAGCCGTGGCCATAAGGCCAAAGGTCACATAGTTAGGGATTCGCCGAGCAGACAGATCGGTAACGGTGGCGGTGATCAAGGCGAATAGTAACGCTATGTATAGCCCTGCTTGATAGATATTTAATGGTTGTATGTCCATAAATTGTTCCTTGCACCGTTTGTAGTGTCATCGCTTCTTTTGTGAGACACTTGTTCTCCGTGCTAGCCTGCATAGGTTATCTTGATACTCTATCTGCTGCTCGGTTATTTTTTTTCTTTCACCACCGTTACTTTAGGAACACTGAATGAGTAATATCGGTGTTCAGTTGTTGTTGAAAAGGCAATCTCTCTACTAATTATTGCGGTAGTGCAGCCCCAACTGTTGTAAAGGCCGTATTTGTCCTAGTTCCTATTAATCTGACTGCACCGACTATGATTGCAGCAATTAAGGCAACCATAAGGCCGTATTCAACTGCTGTAGCACCACTTTCATCACTGATAAAGGATTGAATCATCTTGTAAGTTTTTTTCATGGTATCATCCTCCGCTTGAGATTGTTTTAATACCAGTCTCTATGACTGGCTATGACACTTATTCTGTCTTGCTGGTGATTGACCTACTGTACTGCTGTTGTTTCCTCCTTGTTCTCATTCGGTTTGTTGGGCTTTTCCCGGGTGGCCGAAAAATAGAGCTCTACCGCCCTATCGATATCCTGTATTCGCATCTCTGGAACTCTGCTTTCAAAGATAGCAATATTAACAAGTTGCCGAAGTATGTCCCGCGGATGGCAGCCTCGCATGGTTCTTATCCCTTTAAAGTGGCAAAGAAGTAAATAATCGGTCATCTCCTTCGAGTAAGGAATTTTGTATTTTGCCGCCGCTTCACGAAATATTGTCCTAAAGGCCTCTTCTGATGGATCAGCCATAAATATTTTGTATGGAATTCTTCGCAAAAAGGCCTCGTCCAGGATTCCCACAGGGTCAAGATTAGTGCAGAAGACTAACAGGGCATCAAACGGTACCTGAAATTTTAATCCGCTTGGCAGAGTGAGATAGTCGATTCGTTTTTCAAGCGGCAGTATCCAACGGTTAAGCAGTTGCTCCGGACTGACCTTTTGCCTGCCGAAATCGTCCACCACAAAAACCCCACTGTTGCCCTTCATCTGCAAGGATGCCTCACAGATCTTGGTACGTGAATTATAGCCAATTTCCAGTGAAGACATATCCATCTCACCACCCACGGTCACAGCAGGTCGTGCTATCCTGATCCAGCGTTGATCGTAGGTGGCGCGTTCCTCATCTTCTATGACCCTATGGCACTGTGGGTCGTAAAGATTCACCAGCTGGCCTTCAATGAGCAGGGTTTTGGGGATGAATATACGCTCCTGGAAACAGTTGGCAAGTCGCATTGCCACCTCGGTTTTACCATTGCCGGGTTTCCCGTATAGAAAGAGACCACGCCCGGAGTTGATGGCAGGGCCGAGGAGGGAATAAAAATCATCGGAGAAGATCAAACCATCCAGAGCACGGTGGAGATCCTCAAGCTTTGGCCGTTCATTTTTTAGTGACTGCTGTTCGACGGAATTGAGATACTCCACATATTGAACTGGTGCGGCGCCAATATATGAGGATGATTCCCTGGCAGTCAGTGCCTGCTCTCGGCCTTTTTCCGAGAGTGCATAGATAAAATCATTGACCCCGGCAGTTGAGTGATAGGTGACAACCAACCGTTTTTTCATGTCATACAGCAGGTCGCTGAATGTTTGCATGGGCAGGCAGAGGATTTCAGCAATGTCCTTGCCGCTCAGTAGCCCATGTTGAAGCAATGTCTTACATATGAGGTCTTCTATGAGGACGTTATTCAGTCCTGTCTGATCGAGAGTATCAAGAGTGGGTGGGCAAAATGGTTCTCCTGATGATTTGGGCAGTACGGACGTGGAAGCAAGTATGTCTTCAATCGTTGTTACCATAGAATGTCCTCTAGGGTTTAACCCTTATCTCGTTCACGGGTTAAAAAGTACCTCTATTATTATTAAGTATCATTTTTTTTTAAGGAAAGTCAAATGATGGACTTTCCTTAATTTTAGCGACATAGAGGGTGGAAACAGGGGGTAATTGTTTGGGTTGACAGAGAAAATGATTTATTTTGTTTTAAAAGAGAGAGGGGCAATTAAAAAAAAAATATGGTCATATTGTCGCAGGTGAGGTTGGCAATAGTTTATCTGCCAGCATAATTAATAGTTGGTAGATCTGTTGTCGGAACAGGGCTATTAACGACAATTCTCAGAATATCTGTCTTTGCAACAGATGAATGGGTAAAGTTGAGACAGGAAGGAGGAATTTGAGATAGCTTATAATGTTACCTCGTATAGTTCAATAAGCGCCTGAGCTCGCGAGGCACGCCAATGCGTTTGTCTTTCAGAAGTTTGATGGTTTTACCAATGAGTTGGACAAAACTACGTTCCAGTTGCAGTAGGAGTTGATTTACTGGCAATCGTCTTGTCCAGGTCGCTGTTTTGGCCAATCTTTATCTGGACGAGTTCGTATCACTCGAGTTCTGTCTAAATTACTTCAACAACTGACTGGCAAAGATTCTCCTTACCTATCTGAACACCTACGGGAAGTAAATAAACTAAACCTTTCAGGTATTATCTATCCTGATATCATCATTCATATAAGAGGTCTTGACGATTCTAATCTACTAAGAATCGAAGTCAAAAAGACTTCTTCTCGAGTTGATTCATCATATGACTTTGAGAAAATCATCACGTTACCCTTCAAGTGAATACAATAATGATTTAAACTACCAGTATGGTGTTTTTCATAGAACTCGGTGTCAAACAACGAACCAATTCTATACACAAAAAGTATGGCAAAAAAGGCAATCTGATTTTATTAAGGACTAGTAGTTAACAGATAAAATTTGATTCTCGTATTTTTAAATTTGAGTATATTATAAAGCATACTCCATGATGTTCATCATCCACACAAAATCTAGGTAGAGTAGAAATTATGACATCTCCACACTATAGTATTCGAACAATGACAGAGAATGATCTGTTAATTGCAATTGAATGGGCTGCGGCTGAAGGATGGAACCCTGGCTTACACGATGCAGAGAGTTTTTATTCAACTGACCCAGAAGGCTTTTTCGTGGGTGAGCTTGATGGAGTGCCCATTGCTACCATATCCGCCGTTAAATATGGTGATCAGTATGGTTTTGTAGGGTTCTATATTGTTAAGCCCGGCTATCGTGGCAAAGGCTACGGTATTCAGATATGGAATACTGCTATGGACTATCTGGCTGGTAGAAACATTGGTCTCGATGGAGTTCTGGAACAGCAGGAAAACTATACAAAGTTTGGCTTTAAACTCGCCTACAGCAACATCCGCTATGAAGGTACCAACGAAAATGAAACCTTGTCCCAACACCACAATGTAATTGATCTTGCCTCTGTACCTTTTAAGGATGTTCTCTCATATGATCGGGTGTTTTTCCCTGAAGACCGTACTGTTTTTTTGAAATCATGGCTTGAGCAACCTGAACACAGTGCCTTAGCTGTTGTTGATGGTAAGCAGCTCAAAGGATATGGTGTTATTCGTCAGTGTCGGAGTGGATATAAGGTGGGGCCGCTTTTTGCCGACACACCTGAGTTGGCAGAATCTCTTTTTATCGCCTTAAAAAGCAAGATAGAACCATCAGCAAAAGTATATCTGGATGTACCAGAACTCAACAGTGATGCTCTAGAGCTGGTCGATAAATATAATATGAAACCTGCCTTTGAAACAGCAAGAATGTATACAAAAGAAAGCCCCAAGATACCAATACAGAAGTTATACGGGGTAACATCCTTTGAACTGGGTTGATACGAAAAAAAAGACTACACAACAAAAGAAATCTACTTAATTATCTGTTTTTAATCAACTTATCCAGAAGAGAGACATTCTATCCAGCTGAACTACAGAGCTACGCCATGTCATTCTTAGAGTGTGTCACTCATACAGAACAGGGTGAGACAGGCAATCAACTATTCCTTCCGTTAGAAATATACGGGAAAATATCATCTCGAAGGTCTTCGACCCATTGATACCGCTTTTCTGGATGTGGATCTAAAGCTCGTTTCAAAATACTGATAACATCATGGTCAAGATGTCCATCAATATTGGTCAAAAAGGTTTGCTTTTTCTTATGTTTAAGCAGTTGCATCTTTGTAAGTTGCTCACCTTGCAATGGAACTTTTCCTGTAAAATGCGAATAGAGCCAAATACCAAGAGAATATATATCGCTTCTGCTATCTCCACGAACACCTGCAAGTTGTTCTGGTGAAATATAGGAATAAGTTCCCTGTGGGCCAAGGTTTGTATGATGCAAGTCGTCAGGAAGCTTACTCCACCAAGCCAATCCCAGGTCAACCAAAATTGGGCTACCGTCATCTGCTAGCAAAAACATTTCAGGCGTGAAATTATGATGAACTATTCCGTTGGTATGGAGATAGGCGGCAAGCTCAAAAAGAGTTGAAAAAAGTTGTTCAGTATTTTTGTTTATCTCTACTTTCTCTGCGAGTGGCCAACAATTGTTGTTGACCTTACTGATAAGTACATCACCAATATTTTCCGAAAATTTCTGCACGCCGCTATGGTCACAATGATGCAGTATATCTGTCTCGTTCTTGTAAAAAGTTCGATAAATTGGGTTTTCAACAAGACTGTCAAAAGGTATTTTTAAGATTACCTTATCACCAGTCTGAGAGTGAAAGCCCCTGTAAAGCCAGGATAGTGTACCTGCAATGAGGGGTTTCTCCACAACGTAAGGGCCAAGGAAGTTTGGTAACTGCTTACTGCCTTTCTGTGCAGTATGCACATAGCTGGTAAGTTGATTGACTGATTCCCGTAGAGTATCAAGCTCATCTGGCTGATTAGCGACTTCTCTGCTCGGTAGTTTTTTTGTGCCACGCTGTTTATCAACGCTGTCGATCACCTTAATGAGTTTTGATACAATAAGTTTCTCGAAAAGAAAATTAAGTATGCCAAGTAGCAAAACTGAGGCAGTGAGGAATGCGACAAATGTAATTACTGTAATCCCATACAACCTGTTGAGCGAATCGGTAATAGGAATAGAAACAGAATTTACTCCCGCCAAATCACCCTCTTTAAACTGAAACCCTTTCTTGTCACCGTACCTATTAATCAGCTCCGGTGGAGCATCCTGAGGATCACCATGACAATAAAGACAATCCTTATTTATATAGTCAGGAACCATACTGGTAAAATAGGTTCCTCCCCCCTTTTTCACCATTCCTTGCCAAAACGTTCTGCTTCTATCAGAATCGAACCAATTTGCCATTGTTTCTTCATGACTATCGGCCCGATTATTTTCATTTCTAGGATTGAGTGACGTTCTTCTATAGGCATAGTCATTCATTTCCTGCTTAAAAATATCCATAATTTGCAAACTGACATAAGTGGTAGACATCAGTTCGATGATAAACTCATCATCTTTTGTCAATTCGTATGCTTTTGGTCTGATAACTGAGCTGACATAGCCTCTGATCGCTTCAACTTCGTGGAGGATTATTTCTGACTGTTTTAATGCATCAGCCATTATACTTTTTTTCATCTGCCTATAGTTTATAAAGGTAAATATACAGCAAAAGGCAATGACTATTATTGTGCTCCAAAGAAAGAACTGACGTCGTAACGGAGATTGACGGAGATAAAATTTCATAAACTACACCCCTTTCTGCAATCTACTTGCAAGCTGAGCAGGAAGACCAGCTGCGATTATTTTTTCACATGTGAGTTTGTAATTATAAGAAACACTATAAAATTGAACCGTAGCCTCACGACTATCGTAGATGAGATAGTTAAGCTCTGGAGAGCCTGTCCGAGGTTGACCTATGCTTCCACAGTTAAAAAGATACTTACGGGAATCATCAAGCTTAATTGGCTTTTCCATTTCCGGCTCATCTAGCACCACCTGAAACAGGCTTTTCTGTGTTACGACTATCGGCAAGTGAGTGTGTCCTACAAAAAACAACCTTTCTTTAAATTTATAGAAACTCTTTAATGCATTGAATTTATTTACGTAGTGCCACTTCTCAGGATTGCCTGGAGAAGCGTGTGAAAAATTGAGATAATTAAGACGATACCTCAATGGTAAAGAAGCTAGATAGTTCTTCTCATCATCGTTTAACTCTTCCATACACCAGAGAATTGCTTCTTTTGCATGCTTATTCATTGCATATGGTGACGCATCCCAAAAAACTGCTGCGTCGTGGTTCCCTTGCGTGACAACAAGGTTTGGTAATTTTCTCAATAGCTCAATACATTCTCTAGGGTTGGCATTATATCCGACCAGATCTCCAAGGCAGATAAAGCGATCAATTCTCTTGGATGATACATGTACGAGAAAGGCTTCCATAGCCTCCAAGTTCCCATGAATATCAGAGAAAACCGCCATTCTCATGTCTGCTTTCCTCTCTCAAGTGCAATTTCACTTTTTATTTTATACATCAAGGAATGAATATGTTGTTTTATCTCTGTCAGTATCGGATATAGTTTTTGATTATAAATATCAACGGCTTTACCATGCTCCTCCTGCATTACAGGCCGATATAGTTCCGCTAGATAGCTATGAAATTTAGAATCAAGATCAAAGAGCTGTTCTATTCCATCTATCTCCTTAGACGAATTAAGAAGCTGTAACATCCATTTTGCTAGATGACACAGCTCAGCCTCCTCGTGGTTTTTAGGCGGTGGATTAATTTCTCGCAGGAAATCAGTATGCTCAACCCAGCAATCCATTAGAAACAGTTCTAGGTTACGAACTTCCTTATGAGTTAAGATGCTCAGATTCATATGAGGAGGAGGTTCAAGCTTCACTGAAGACTGAGCAACTATAACGTTACCAAATTCAGCCTCCACTATTTTTTCCATGACAGATCCAGTAAATATTCTTGAGATACGCGAACGCCTCCGTGGCCGTCCTATCACTATGAGATCTGCTGAGATGGCTCTTCCTACTTCAGTAATTATGTCAGCTGCATTTCCTTTTTTAATACGCAAGATTGGATCTATACCGTATTTGTTTAGGTAGGTAAGATAAAGGTCCAATCGCTTTGATAGTGAACAGCCACGCACTTCATCAGCATATTTTTCAAACTCATTTTCACCACCTTCTTCGATAACATGAAGCAGTGTAATATTAGCAGTAGAGCCAACAGCCTCCCTTCGAAGCCAGTCTATTACTGCATCACTACAATTATCATCAGCTACACAGACCAAAATCTGCTTTGCAGGTTTTGTAAGTAAGCTCGTAGAATAATCTGGCTGTCTACGGTTCTGAAATATTGAACACTCAAGGGTATCAGTTTTGGTAAGCAGAGAGAGTGGTCGACTTACAAGCCCACCATATCGACCAGGAGGTAATCGCTCATAATTAGCTATCTCTTCAATACAATCCTTGAGTGACTGAGGGCGATTTACCGGATCCTTCTCAAGACATCTGAGAATAAAATCCTGAACACCAGCTGGAATTTTCTGATTATAGTATCTTGGAGGGATCGGGTCAATTGTACGCCTTTCATCAGCTTTGGCCAGTGTAGTGGACTTATCAAATGGCAACTCTCCCGTCAACATTTCATATAAAACCATGCCAAGACAATAAATATCACTTTGCATCAAATACCGAACATTACATAACTGCTCAGGGGCAATATAATAAGGTGTCCCTTTGGGTTCTTTAAAGTCAAGGCATAAACAATCACCATAATCAAGATGATGGGCAAGGCCGAAATCAACAAGTTTCACCTTCTTTTGAGGCGTCAGCATGATATTCTCGGGTTTAATATCAAGATGAAGGATGTTGTTACTATGAAGGTATGCTCCTCCTTTAGCAGCCTGATTGAAAATATCTAAAGCAACCTCAAGGTCAAAAGGTGCATTTTTTAAAATATGATGCCGTAGATCATACCCATCAATATATTCCATTACTGAATACTGATGGCTTTTAAAACGATCGTAGAATCTAACAACAAAAGGATTACGGAGGGTTCGACCTATCCTGCTCTCGTTCTGATGGTGGTAGAAAATAACGGGATTATTGACAAGGTCATCTAAGGGGACTTTCAGAACAAATGAATGGCCATCTATAATATCTTTGGCCATATAAAGAGTAGCAAACGAGCTGGCATGCAGCTCCCTCTCGATTCTTAATGTATCAATAGTTTCGCCGGGCTGTAGTTTTTTCATTGCATAAGACCCAAAGAAGTTATCTTATTAATTAAATACCTGAATTATGGATATTATGCAAATATGACAAGGTCAGTAAGGCGAACAAGGGTGTTTGGCTGACAGATAACTAAAATTCGGTAATTTAAAATACAATGACATGGTGCCTGAACTCCAGCAGTAATTCACCAAGAAAGCCCTCAAAATCACTTACAGAGGGCTTTCCTAGAAAAATAGTATTAGTGTTGCATCTGATCATGTCGCATTGTTTTTAGTATTTCTATGCTGGACATCAATCCTCGAGAATGCTTGGCAAGTTTGATTGATAAACCTGCTATCTGGGCAAGAGCACTAACAAATGTCACATCGTTTAAAGTGAAGTCTTCGGGCTCATCTGTGTACACGCGGATAGCACCTAAAATTTTTCCTGCGACCTCAATAGGGACAGATAGAATAGATACAATTCCTTCTTTACGAGCCGCTTCTGGATATTGCAACCTAGGATCGTCCATTACATTTGAGATAACTATTGGCCCATCTCTTAATGAATCAGCTATGGAGTGCATGGCACTGAGAGGCCCTTTGTTTAAATACTCGTCACTCAAACCAAAAGATGCTGCAACTTCCAACTGGTGAGTTTTATGATCAAGCAAAAATAATGTGCAGCCTTTTAAATCTAGGGCCGTCTTAATACCCTCTACTGTCATAAGGGCAACTTCTTCTGGTTCAATGGAATGGGATATGGAACTTGATATTCTGAGTAAAGTTTCATAGTTGATGAGTTCTTTTTTCATGATTTTCTCCTTTACTGTAAGAGTTTTTTGAAAAACAATTGACTCAACCTTGTCCTAACAACCTCCCTTTATTAAGCAAATCAACCTATTGTAAATCTCCAAAAAACAACAAAGCCGAGCTGCCTCAACAAGGCAACCCGGCTTTCTTTAAAGACCCGTGGCTTTCCGTCCCCATCTCACGACGGGTTTGGCTTTTCTTATAATTTATCTCATGACTGATTGTATCGAACAAACAATGTGAATGTCAATGTAATAACTTTTTCAAGCACAGTTTATCCACCTGATAAACTGTGCTTTTTGCCATATCACCATAGTAGATGACTATGTTTACAAAGCACTATAGTGCTGCAACAGTTTATATATGACGTAAGATTAAGCGCTTAAGAGTTTCTGATGTAAACTCTTTATCACCAATTTCGAGATTTTTAAGAGGCACTTCAGCTCGTGCTGCATCTTTATGTCCACCAGCTGAACCTAGCTCACCAAATGTTTTGGAGGCAAGTTTTCCAGCACTTTTTCGATAACCATCGCAGCGAAAGATAACAACGAGTTTTTCATTGTGAATGCCGGAAACGAAAACCCAGTCAACATCTCCAACATGATTAAGAAAGTCTGCTACAATTACTAACACATCTGGACTTGGCACTCTACCAAGGTGACTATAATATCGCCCTTTAGAGTATTTCAAACCATCAAGAGCTGTTTTGAAATATTTAATTTCATGACGTCTTAAATCTGCAAGCTCAAATTTTCGAACGAGGTTTCGGTTAGCAATATCGAAAAGATAACGAAAACAGATCCCATCAGCCTGTTGGCTTTTATTCTCAAAATTCTGTGTGTCAACCTTAATACCATAGAACAAAGCTGTAGCTAAGGCAACAGAAGGTTTCATGTTACCCGCGCGTAAATACTCCACAAGCATAGTGGAACATGCGCCATACTCTGGTCTAATATCAACAAAAGTTATATCATGCCACCCACCATTTCCAGTAGGATGATGATCAATAATGGCATCGAACTCAATATTTTCAAATGCTGGCAGGTGATTTGGTTGTGAGTCTACAATAACCTTTTTAGAAAATTCATCGCAGTTGACGTTTCTTAGCTTCTCTAGTGGAACTTTTAAACGTTCTACCATGGTAACGTTATTAACCCTGCTTATCTCATTAGGATGGGCTATTGTTACACCTTTCACCCTATATCGCAGGATTCTTTTGATTGCCATTGCACTGGCAATAGCGTCTGGGTCTGCGTTAATAACTACAAGAACATCATCTTCCTTTTCAAAAATACTGAGGAAGCTTTCAAGACGAGATTTAGCTGTATTATTCGCTGCCTGTGTGCAGGAAATTTTTTGGGACTTCTTTTTTTTGGGAGCCATGAGTTTGGTAACAGTGATATTCCGGCTGGAAACAATTAATTGTTCTACAACAAATCCCTGTAATTTTATCGCTTATACTAAAACCAACACTCTACTAAAGCGAGTAAATCACAACCGTTATATCAGCCACCTCCATTTTTTGATGAGATCGTACTTTTATCTTACCAGCCGACCATTTGATTATTGCAACTACCTAGAATAATTGGCTTTAACCTATTTTTCTTTCATGTTGAATTAGTAACAATAACATAAAATGATATAAGATTGCAAGTCTTGGTAGGCAGCATAAGCCCTCACCTGTTATACTTGACGAGCTGAAAGGTTAGTGGTAAGCAGAGTCTGCTTTTTAATTAAATGAGATGATCATATGAGCATAGTAACAAGCATAACGGCTGTTGCCGCTGGAGGCGCAATTGGTTCAGTCTGCAGGTTTCTTATTGCAGTGACTGCAGAAAAAGCTGCACTCCACTTCCCTTTAGGAACATATCTAGCCAACATTATAGGTTGTCTTTTAATCGGTGTTTTGTGGAGCTATTTCGAAGAAATACACATATCCCATGATTTCAGGCTGTTTATCTTTACAGGTTTTTTGGGTGGATTTACGACATTTTCAACATTTGCCCGAGAGAGTTATAGTTTTTTAAGGGCTGGCGAATATTTCAATGGCTTTTCTTATATTATTCTTTCTAATATTATTGGTGTTGCAATGCTCGCACTCGGATATATTATTTCTCAAAAATATTTTATTAAATAAACAACTCTTTCGAAATAACTAAAAACGCTGTTCAGGTTCTTCTCTCAATTTTCTAGCTTTCGAACGACTTTGATTACAATACTATGAATCTTCTCAACAGATACTTACTCAAACAATTTATTAAATTCTTCACGACAGTTAGTTTCGGTTTCATTAGTCTTTATATATTGATCGACTTTTTTGAAAAATTCGACAACTTCACAGAGGCAGGAAAACCTATTACTGAGGTTATTAAATTCTTTGTTTATTCCATCCCAGCAGTAGTTGATCAGCTTGGCCCTATTTTCATCTTACTCTCTGGCATCATTACTCTCGGAATTCTTAATCACAGCAACGAACTTACCGCCTTAAAAGCCGGCGGTTTACCACTGAGAAAGATCGTTAATCCACTCATCGCTGGTGGCACAATGATCACTCTACTCTTTCTTTTTGCGGCACAATTTCTATTGCCCATTACAGCTCAAACCACAAATGACATCTGGGTGAAGGGTATTAAAGGAAAAACAGCTGTTGGTATTGTCCGAAACAACAGATTTTATTATCGAGGAGAAAATGGCTTTTACTCTTTTAAATGGCCCGACACGACAAAACCAATTTTCTTAAATTTTTCCTATTCAAAATGGAATAGTGAACACAAGACACAAGAAATAATAACAGCTGACCAGGCTCACTATATCGCAAGCAGTAATGAATGGACGCTTATAAATGGACAAATCCAACAGGAAATTGAAACTGGTAACTATAAAAGCAGTTCATTTGAACAGAAAATTATAAGATTTCCAGAAAAGCCCGATGACTTTCTTACGCCACAAAACGTCGAGGCTGAAAGTTCTTTAGTAGATTTATATAAACAGGTTGGCAACAAAAAAGCAGATTATGAGATACAAGAGGCCTGGACAATCTTCTTAGGCAGAATTTCATATATAACATTAGGTTTACCCTTATTACTACTAGGGCTACCAATCCTGTTAATTTCATACAAAAAATGGGGTCGAGATTTATCCATCGCTATTCCTGCCAGCTGTGGTTTAGCCTTTGCAGCCTGGGCAGTATGGGGCGCTCTGCAGTCTCTTGCCATTGCAGGAAAATTTTCACCATGGCTTGCTGCTGTGCTTATTCACCTCGTTTTTGCAACAGCCGGAATATTTTTGCTAAGGCAATTTGATAAGTAACCCTTACACCAGAACAGCCAAGAACCTTTATCAGTAGATGAACAACATGCTGGGTTGATTGATAAAAAAAATGGGCCAGATCCATTATTGGATCTGGCCCATTTTTATATTTCAAGAAAGCTTGTCTTACTCTTTCTTACTTTCCTCAGCTGGTACTTCTTCCTTCTTTTCCTGAATGGAATGTAACTCCACTTCAAAAACAAGTACTGCGTTTGGTGGGATTACCGGAGGTGCACCCTGCTCTCCATAGCCAATTGAAGGTGGGATGACAATTTTGAACTTAGAGCCAACAGGCATAAGCAGCAGTGTCTCTGTCCAACCTGGAATAACCTGTCCAGCAGCAAATGATGCTGGCTCCCCTCTTTCAACAGAAGAGTCAAAGGTTGTACCATCAGCAAACATACCAACATAGTCAACTGTTACAGTATCTTCAGCAGTCGGTTTTGGTCCATTACCTTTCTTGATAACCTCATATTGGAGGCCACTCTCGGTAACTGTTACACCTTTTTTCTTCTTATTCTCTTCCAGTAAAGCTAATCCTTTAGCCGTCAACTCTTCTTGGCGCTTGACTTCTTTCTCCTGCATTTTCACCATGAATTGCTGTTGTACCTGCTGAGCTTCTTCTTGGGTTATAAGTAATTCCTTGCCATCAAACTTGTCACGAATACCCTGAAGTACTACCTCAAGTGCAACCTCATCTTTGATTTGCGCAAGAGAAGCACCCATAGCAGTCCCTACGCTATAGCTCAACTTATCTTCAAAGGTTTCAAGTTTATCCTTCGCCTTGTCTGCAGACTGAGCGGTAAAAGGTAAGGTGAGGCAAAGACCCAGTGCTGCTGCAAGAATTTTTCTTTTCATTTACATAAATCCTTTTGGTTGTTTGGAATTGTATTAACAAAGATATTCGATTTCACAATTCCAATATTATTACAGCATGTTACAAGATTACAATTGTAATCCCTTTATTAGAAGTTCCAAGGTTACGATCAGAACCTAATTCCGGATAGCGTCGTATTAAATCACGAGCACTACCAGTACGTCGATTAAAATTTTCCCCGAAAATATAATCCTTTATCTCTTTTTGGCCACGCATATAATCAAGTATTTTACGACACTCTTGACGAATCACACCACCTTTGCCAGAAGAACCGTAGCCATGAATTAAGGTGAGTGCTGTTATCTGCTGTTGCTGTGCATCTGATATGGCTTGATCCATTTTACGAATAGCAACTTCAGCAACAGGCAATCCCTGCTCTAGATTTACCACTCTGCTAGAAAAGGGTTTCTTTGTCTGTATACTGCTTAACTCTTTATTGTTCTCTTGACTCGACCCACAAAACGGGCATTTCATGGAAGATTGAGAAATCTCGTTACCACATATTTCACAAAACAAAACAGACACGATTCTACCCGATAGCTTTAATCAAAAACAATTATACACGACGAACTGAAATTACTTCTTTCATCTGACGAAGGCGTAGCATGAGAAGCTGCAGTTGTTCAAGATCCTTAACCTCAAGGGCAATATCAAATTCAGCAGTATCCGCGACTGTAGTACGTGCCGATATTTCAATAATAGTTGCATCATCACTACCAAAGACAGCACTAACTTCAGAAAAGATACCTTTGACGTTTTCTGAAGATACCTGAAGTGCTGCTCGATATTTTGAAGTAGAGCTTGAGGCCCAACTCACATCAATCCACCTATGCGGATCTGTGGCCTGTAAGTTAAAACATTCTGCTTTATGCACCGTCACACCACGACCTGTAGTGATAAAACCTATAATTTTATCTCCTGGAACTGGTCTGCAACACTGACTAATCTTAACCAGCATGCCCTCAACTCCAGCAATTTTCAGACCATCCCTGCCACCTGCTTCTTGAGGAACAGTTTTGGGTACATATTGGTTATGGTGGTCATCTGCGGCCTGTTCAACGAGCTGCATTTCATCTTCGTGTGGTTGTTCCTGAGGCTGCAGTGCCTTAACCAAGCTTTGAACAGTAATGATACCACTACCCACCTTTATCAACATATCATCAAGTGAGTTACAACGAAGCTGCTTTAACAAAAAGCGAATCTGTCCGCTCTTGACCATCCTTTTCAAGCTTGTTTCATAAGCCTTTGCTTCACGCTCACAAATCTCACGTCCAAGCTTAAGTGCCTTCTCGTTATCTTCACGTCTTAACCATGAACGGACACTAGCTCGGGCACGACCTGTCTTGACAAAATCAAGCCAACCTCGTCGGGGATGCTGGGATGGCGCAGTGATAATTTCTACCTGATCACCATTTTGTAGTTGATACTTAAGCGGCACAAGTTTACCATTTACCTTTGCGCCAGTACATTTATTACCAACCTCTGTATGTACAGAATATGCAAAATCAATTGGGCAACTGCCCGCAGGAAATTCTTTTACTTCGCCCCCAGGGGTAAGAACATAAACATCCGGATCAAACAGTTCACCTTTAACCGAATCTAAAAACTCTCTTGGATCTTCTACATCTTTAAGAGACTTAACAAGGTTTTTCAGATCACTAAAGAGCTTTGCATCTCTGCCTGCAGTCTTCTGGCCTTCCTTATACGCCCAGTGTGCAGCAACACCCTCGGAGGCGATTCGATCCATATCCTCAGTACGAATTTGTATCTCAACAAAATGCCCTTTAGGACCTGCAACAGTTGTGTGCATGGACTGGTAGTTATTTGCCTTCGGAACAGAGATAAAGTCTTTAATTCGGCCAGGAACAGGCGCCCATTCACCATGAATTATACCAAGAGCCTCATAGCACTCTTTTATCGTGTCAACGATAATGCGAAAGGCAACCTTGTCGTACACATATTCAAGTTTAATATTCTGAGCTTGAAGCTTTTTATAAATAGAGTAGAGATGTTTAGGGCGGCCAAAAACACGAAGTGGGACAACACCATTTTCACCTAGTTTTGTTTTGAGGATATCAAGCATTTCCCCAACAAATTCTTCACGCTCAGCAAGAGAACTTTCCATCTTGGCGTTCAAGTCAGCATACTCATCCGGATACAGAAACTTAAACGAATAATCCTCTAGCTCCCTTTTCAACCAATCGATACCTAAACGACTTGCAAAAGGAGCATAGAGTGTCATGGTTTCATGAGCTATGTCGAGCTGTTCTTCACGAGGCAATAGTTCAAGAGTAAAAAGATCAATTAAACGATCAACAAGCCGAACAAGCAAAACACGAATATCTGCCGCGATTGCTAGCAGCATCTTTCTAATGCCTTCAGCCTGACCAACCATTTTATTGTTGTACTGAACTTTGGTAATTCTTGTGGCTCCATCAACAATTGAAGCTACATCAGCACCAAACTCTTTTTCAATTTCCTCAATTGTTGCACCACGCTTGACAGAACCGTGCAGTATACCAGCGATCAAGGTATCAATATCCATCTGCATGGACGCCAGGGTCGAAGCGACCTCATGGGCGTGATGTAAATAAGGTTGTCCGGAATAATGCAACTGTCCCTCATGAATGCGGGCTGCAAATTCCCATGCTTTATCAATGGCGCCAAGGTCTTTATCTTGTAGATAGCCACTAACAAGAACCTTTATGCTTTGCGGATCAGACATTTCTACTTATATATCTCTTAAAATCTTTATTTCTTTAAACTAACTGAGCGCTGATCTGCTCTTTCAGAAAGTTAACACATTCTTCTATGGACATCTCTGTGGTGTCGCCATCACGACGTCTTCTAATTTCTACAACACCATCTTTGACGAAACGTTTACCAACAGTTACACGATACGGTATACCAATTAAGTCGGCATCTTTAAATTTAGCACCAGGACGTTCATCACGGTCATCAAGAAGTACTTCAAGGCCTGCTTTCTTTAAAGCTTCGTATAGTTCATCTGAGGCTGTAGTAATTTGCTCATCGCTGATACCAAGATTGAGAACAATAACAGTGTAAGGTGCCATCGGTACTGGAAAAATAATTCCATCCTCATCATGGTTCTGCTCAATACAGGCAGCCACAACACGACTAACACCAATACCATAACAGCCCATAACAAAAGGTTTCTCTTCCCCTTTACCATCTTGAAAACGTGCAGACATAGATTCTGAGTAGCCAGTTCCAAGCTTGAATACATGACCAACCTCTATGCCCTGTGGCAATTCTATTTTACTGCCACAAGCAGGGCAACTGTCATCTGGGCTGATCTGGCGTAAATCAGCGACCTCAGTCACTTCAAAGTCACGACCTAGGTTTACATTTTTCATGTGATAGTTCTTTTCATTACCACCAACATAAAAATTATTCATAGCTGCAACTTCCTGATCTGCAACAACCTTAATAGATATACCTACAGGTCCTAAATATCCTGTAGGAACACCAGTTTCATCAAAAACTGCTTTATCATCAAGCAACTCTACATCAATTGCACCAAGTAGATTTTTAAGCTTTACCTCTTCTACTTCACGATCCCCTCGCACCAGTACAGCAACAGCAGTACCGTCTGCATCAAAGACCAGTGTTTTTACAAGCTGATCAGGGGTAATATCAAGGAATTCACAGACAGCATTAACTTTACGCTTACCTGGGGTTTCAATTTTTTCAAGCTCTTGAAGAACAACATCCTCCGTAACTTTTGGTGCAGCCACAGCAGCCTTTTCCATATTGGCTGCGTAATCACAATCCGAACAAACAACGATGGTATCTTCACCAGTTTGAGCAAGAACCATAAATTCATGTGAATAACTACCACCAATTGCACCAGAATCTGCCTGCACAGGCCGGAAATCGAGACCACAACGGGTAAAAATTCTCTTATAGGCATCAAACATCTTTTCATAAGAAATGGTTGCCGTTGCATCATCGACATCAAAAGAGTAGGCATCTTTCATGATAAATTCACGACCTCGCATCAAACCGAATCTTGGTCGAATTTCATCACGAAACTTTGTCTGAATCTGATAAAAATTAACTGGCAGATCACGGTAAGAACTCAATTCATTTCGAACGATGTCGGTAATAACCTCTTCGTGGGTCGGTCCAAGACAGGATTCACGATCATGTCGATCATGAAAACGAAGCAATTCAGGACCATACTTTTCATAACGCCCAGTCTCTTTCCATAAATCAGCAGGCTGTACCATCGGCATCGTCAACTCAAGTGCTCCGGCACGGTTCATCTCTTCGCGAACAATGTTTTCAACTTTACGAATTGCAGCAAGGCCATAAGGTAAGTAACTGTAGATACCTGATGTGAGGCGACGCATAAAACCAGCACGCAACATTAATTGATGGCTTACCACCTCTGCTTCTGAAGGAGTTTCTTTCTTGGTTGGAATAAAGGTTTTTGAATAACGCATGTTCACACTCGAGAGTTACCTGCAGTTTAAGCTACAGATTCAAAAAGTAAAACAGACTGAAAGCAAGCTGCGCTCACGGTTCTGCACAGATGAAAATCAACAAACGGCTATATTATAATAACAAGTTAGTTTCTGTCCACAATTTAGGCAGGTCGTACTACTTCTAAATAGGATAAATGATCTATTTGTGGATTGGTAAAGGGAAAATTTTCTATTTTTTATAGTCAGCTTCCAATTTTTTTAACTCATCAAGAAACACGTCAAGGAGCTTATCTTCTTCCACTTTTTTAAACAATTCACCTTTTTTAAAGATGATACCAACTCCGTGTCCGCCAGCGACACCAATATCCGCTTCTTTCGCCTCACCCGGGCCATTGACGACACAACCCATTACCGCAACCTTAATTGGAGCTTCCATGGTTTGAACGTAAGCTTCCACTTTTTCAGCAAGGCCAAAAAGATCAATACGGGTACGACCACAGGTTGGGCATGAAATCAACTCAGGGCCACGCTCACGAATACCAAGACAACGAAGTAACTCAAAGGCCACTCTGATCTCTTCAACAGGATCTCTGGTAAGAGAAATACGAAAAGTGTCACCGATACCTTCACTCAGAAGAATACCTAAGGCAGCGCTTGATTTTACAGTACCAGCTATAAGACCACCAGCTTCTGTTACACCAAGGTGAAGAGGGTAATCTGTTACAGAAGACAACTCTCTATAACCTGCTATTGTGGTGAGTACATCTGATGACTTGATGGAAATTTTTATATCCTCAAAACCATACTTTTCAAGCAGCTGTACATTGCGAAGAGCACTTTTTATAAGAGCTGTGGTGTTCGCGGCTGTTGGATAACCATATTCAGCAAGCAAATCTTTTTCTATAGAACCGCTGTTCACACCAACTCTTATTGGTACTTTATGGATTTTCGCTGCATCAACAACCTTTTTGGTTTTTTCTGCACCACCGAGGTTACCGGGGTTAATGCGTACACCAGCAGCACCATTTTCCATTGCAGCAATTGCAAGCCTATAATCAAAATGAATATCAGCAATCACAGGCATACAAACAAAATTGTTAATTTTTTTCAGGGCCTTGGCAGCATCCATATCAGGTATAGCCACTCGACCTATATCGCAACCAGCCTGTTTTAAACGACGTAATTGCTCAACTGTAGCCTCAACGTCTTTTGTGTCGGTATTGGTCATTGATTGCACTGCAATAGGACTGTCACCCCCTACAGGGACATTTCCCACTGTAATTTGTCTGGTTTTACGTCTATTAATCATTTCTATAGAACCTTTCGTCCTAAATTAAGCTCTGCATCTGAGGCTCGAACATAAAGTGGCACAGCATTGTCTGCATCCAGAATATTATCATCTCTCAACATATCACAACCGATGAAGCCCATGGTTGATGCTGAAATCGTATTCAATGCTGTAGGAGCAAATTGGACAGATATATTCTGGCTCTCCTGCCATAGTTCTCCATAAAGTTTCACGCCATCACCAACAAACAATACTGACTCTTCCAGCTGCTCTACCAGAAGTTGCGGACTAATTACCCTATAGTCACTCACTCTTTCAACTCGCCTTTTCTCAAATCGATATAAGGCAGTATAAACTTCTTTTTTCCTAGCGTCCTGAACTGCACAAATCAACTTGGACGTCAAACAGCGACTCGCAAGTGCATCAAGTGTTGAGACACCCAGTAGTGGTAAGTTAGCAGCCATAGCAAGCCCCTTGGCCGTTGCCATACCAATACGCAGGCCAGTAAAGCTTCCTGGTCCGACACTTACGGTTATTCCATTTAAGTCTGACCAGTTATATTCTGCTTGTTGCATCAGGTACTCAATTGAAGACAGTAGCCTTCTGGAATGAGTAACACGTGTGTTGAGTGACAGTGAGGCTAACGCATTACCATCACTGACACCGCCTTCTGTGATGGCAATTGAACTACAGTTTGTAGCAGTATCTATAGTTAATATTCTATTTAATTCCTTCAACTCAAAAGCCTCATTATGTCATTGTAGAAAACGAAAATCATGAGAGCACCGAGTAAACCAATACCGACTTGCTGAGCGAAAATTTGCGTACGCTCACTCATTGGTTTTTTGCGGATCCCTTCGAGTGTGAGAAAAACAAGATGACCACCATCAAGCACTGGAACTGGTAATAAATTTAAAATTCCTAAATTAACACTGAGTAGCGAAGTGAAATAAAGAAGATTAACCCAGCCAGCTTTAGCCTGTTCACCAGCCATCTGGGCAATCAACAGTGGCCCACCCATTTCCGATGCTGGTACCACCTGTTGAATAAGTTTGATAAAACCTAAGCCAGTCAAGTAAATGTAGAACCAAGTTTGCTGTAGCGCGTTTTTAAAGGCTTCTATAATACCGACACTTTCATACTCCAGCAAATCAGCCTTTCTAATACCAATCATAAAACGGTCTTCAACCGGCTCCCCAAAAATATCAGATACTGTATCCATCTCAGGAACAATAGTAAGCTCAACTCTCTGCCCTTCACGCATCACAACAAATTGAAGAGGATCACCACCGCTTGCTTTGACTGAATCACTAACGTCCTGCCACTGAATAACTTTACGATCGTTAATCGCAATAATTACGTCATCATTTTTAACACCAGCAAGCTCCGCTGGCGAACCAGCCTCGACTCCACCTATTCTTGTTGTGTCCTGTGAAACAGGGATTCCTTGAAAAAAGAACAGTGGAAAAAAGATTAATACTGGAAAGATGAAATTGAATAAAGGCCCAGCAAAAACGATCATAAACCGTTGAAAAACAGATTTATGTGCAAAAGATTTATCTTTTTCTGAAGCACCTAGTTCCTGTTCATCTGGGTTTTCACCAAACATTTTCACAAAGCCACCAAGTGGAAATGCAGAAACAACATATTCTGTCTCACCAACTTTTTTACCGAAAATCTTAGGTCCAAAACCTAAGGAAAATTTCAGTACACGAACACCAAACAGTTTGGCAAAAAGAAAATGACCGAGTTCGTGCACAAAAATTAATGCACCTAAAACGAGGATAAATGATATGAGGGTATTCATTATAGTTTGTTTATAAATTTCTTACAGGTTGAGGTATTGTTATACATACAAGGATTAAAACTATTCTATCTACTAAAGTCTGCTTTCATGTTTAAGGCTCACAATAACGTGGCCAACAAGTATAGCTAGACCATCTTCTCTTTAACAAACTTCTCTGCTGCAACACGTGCAAGAGTGTCTGCTTCTAGTACATCGTTTAAACTGTATTCATCAACTTTCGCTACCTTCTTTAAGGTATCAGACACAATCGCAGCAATGTCAAGAAAAGCAATCTTCTCTCTTAAAAATGCTTCAACGGCTACTTCATTGGAAGCGTTTAGAATAGCAGGAGATGTGCCACCAGCTCTTAATGCCTCAAAAGCCAGACGAAGTGCCGGGAAATTATCATAATCAGGCTCAACAAATTCTAGTTTCGCACACTGGCTTAGACTTAAACGGTCAAGTTTTAATGGCAACCTGTTTGGGTATGAAAGTGCATATGCTATAGGAATACACATATCAGGAATCCCAAGGTGTGCCATTATTGACCCATCGTGATATTCAACAAGAGAGTGAACAATAGACTGTGGATGTACCACAACTTCAATTTCATCTGGGCCTATATCAAAGAGCCACTTTGCCTCAATAACTTCGAGACCTTTGTTCATTAAGGTAGCTGAATCAATTGATATTTTTTGTCCCATACTCCAGTTAGGATGAGCTAGAGCTTGTTCTCTTGTGACCTTGTTGAGAAGAGCAGTTTCCTTACCATGGAATGGGCCACCAGAGGCGGTCAAAATTATTTTATGAATATCTTCTTTGCGACCAGCATGAAGGGCTTGAAAAATAGCAGAATGTTCTGAGTCAACAGGCAGCATTGCAACATTTTTCCGCTGAACACTATCCATCACAATACGCCCTGCCATAACAAGTGTTTCTTTGTTTGCAAGACCAATATCTTTACCAGCTTCAATCGCAGCAAGCGTTGGTAAAAGTCCTGCTGCGCCGACAATGGCAGAAATTGTTATAGCACATTTTTCAAAGGCAGCTACTTCTTCATTTCCAGATACACCAAAGACAATTTTGGTATTAATACCTGTAGCTTTTATGAGACTACTTAGTTGGTCGGCATGTTCCTCGTCTATTACAGAAACTAGTTCTGGTTTGAATTCTTTTACCTGTTCTAAGAGCAACTCAACATTACGGCCAGCAGCCATTGCTGTAACTTTATATTGATCAGGAAATTTGCGGACAACTTCGAGGACATTTTTGCCAATCGACCCTGTAGAGCCAAGCAAGGATACATATTTCATTTTAATTTTATAAACTCTAGTTAACTAGAAAAAGAAAGAATCATATAAAGCACTGGTACCGCAAAGAGAAGGGAATCAATTCGATCCAGTAAGCCACCATGACCACGTAACCAAGTACCGGAATCTTTGGTTCCTGTTCCTCTTTTTATAATAGACTCTGTCAGATCACCAATAATTGCAGCAATTGTCAAGACAACAGATACGGCCATTAAAAACCATGGATTTACTTCGGGAAGCAGTAGGTAGGCACTTGCAAACGCTGCCAGTATAGCAAAGAACAACCCTCCTAACGCACCTTCTACTGTTTTCTTTGGGCTAATATTTGGACATAGCTTATGCTTTCCAATCGCAGTACCAACAAAATAAGCCCCTGAATCAGAAAAAGCTGTAATGGCCGATGCAATAATCAACCATGCAGCACCGTTCTCAACATATCTTAGTAAAAGTAGATGGGAACAGAGAAAACCAACATAGACGACGCCAAAGACCAAACGGGAAAAGAATGCGTAACTATCTTTAAACTTTGCGTATCTATAAAGAAAATAGCAGGTAAGTACAAAAAAAGAGATAAGTAGGCTTGTATCTAAGTACTCTCGTCCTGCAGTCAGTGCAACAGGCAGAACAGGTAACATCAACACAAGATTAATGAGAGCTCGCTCTCGCTGGCGCAATTTCTCACCAGTAACCATCCGTAGATATTCATCAGCGGAAATAAAGGCAACAACCAAGACCACGATAGAAAACAGCACCACTGATCCCATATAAAGCAACGCAAGCCAAAATGCGCCCAAAAGTAATCCTGGTACTATCCTATCCATATATCAACGTGCCTCTTTGATTTGTGCTCCGGTTTTTCCGAATCGACGCTCACGATCTTGAAAATCTACAATAGCGTCTGCTAACTGTTGTTTACGAAAATCTGGCCACATTATTTCAGTAAAATAAAGTTCTGCGTATGATAATTGCCATAGCAAAAAATTTGACAGACGAGCTTCACCGCCTGTTCGAATAAGCAAATCCGGCTCTGGTAAAGTTGCTGTATCTAACTCTTGACTAATTAATTCTGGTGTAATTTCATCTACTAACAGATCACCAGCAACACACTTTTCTGACAGTGCTTTTACTGCCCTACAAATCTCATCTCGACCACCGTAACTTAAAGCAAGTGAAAGAGTTAAACTTTTGTTATTTGCAGTCTGCTCAATAGTGTGAGTCAGATTTTTAAAAACACCTTTTGGCAATCGCTTCATATCACCAATACAATGAAGACGAATATCATTTGCCTGCATACGTGGTAGCTCTGCTTTTAAATAATTCTGCAGAATTGACATCAAACCACTCACTTCGCTGTCTGGTCTATTCCAGTTCTCGGAAGAAAAAGCGTAAAGAGTTAGAGCAGAGATGCCGAGTTCACGACACAGGGAAACTACTTCACTAACAGAATCGGCACCGGCCTTATGGCCAAAGAGACGTGGTCGTTTGCGACCCTGAGCCCATCGACCATTACCATCCATAATGATAGCAATATGCCTAGGAAGCCGAAGAGGATCAATCCCATACTTTTCGGCTACAACCTCGACTTCCATATTGCTCCTGTCAAATGCGGATAAAACATATTAAGAATTACAGTTTAATTCGATCATCCTACAAAAATATTTTATAGGAACTTGGCTGAAAGTAATTTTAAGCTCAGAAGGCTTAAACTTCCATTACTTCCTTTTCTTTTGCAACTGTAATTTCGTCAATCTGCTTTACATAGGTATCAGTCTCAGCCTGAGCCTCATCCTGTAATTTAAAAAGATCGTCTTCAGAAATTTCTTTGTCTTTTTTCTGCTTCTTGAGAGCATCAATTGCATCTCTACGAGAGTTACGTACTGCAACACGAAAATCTTCTGCGATCTTTTTAACCTGCTTGACGAGATCTTTACGACGTTCCTCTGTCAACTGAGGAATATTTAAACGAACAACTTTGCCGTCATTTACAGGTGTAAGCCCGACATCAGACTTTAGAATCGCTTTTTCAATGTGTGGTATCATCTGAGGATCCCACGGTTGAATAGCGATCATACGAGACTCTGGAATTGTTAGAGTCGCAACCTGATTCAAAGGCATGCCACTTCCATAGGCATCTACTGAAATACCATCAAGAATTGCCAGAGAAGCACGTCCGGTTCTAACCTTTGAAAGTTCACCTTTAAAAGATTCAACCGACTTCTCCATTTTTTCACTCATTTCAAGAATAACTTCACTCATGGGCAAACCTCATTTATGAAAATAATCTGTAATAACACAACACTGTTGTGAAAGGACTAAATTTAGTTACATGTAATACTGAGAGGATATAATACCCAGCCATTACAAAAGTTGAAAGGTCTGTTTCTTTTTTATTGCTGAAAACAGACAAAAAAAAGACTATGCGGTAATCAAAGTACCTACAGATTCGCCAAGGGCTGCTTTTTTCATATTGCCTGCCACACTCATGTTCAAAACCATAATAGGTTTATCATCACCTTTAGCAAGAGCAATACCAGCAGCATCCATTACCTGTAAACCTTTCTTAAGAACGTCGTCGTAGGTCAAATGTTCAAACTTGATGGCATCAGAATGAACCATCGGATCTTTATCGTAAACGCCATCAACCTTAGTTGCCTTAACAACAACATCAGCGTCAATTTCTAGAGCTCTTAAAACACCAGCTGAATCTGTTGTAAAATATGGGTTACCAGTTCCAGCAGCAAAAATTACAACTCTTCCCTTCTCTAAATGGCGAGTAGCACGTCGTCTAATATAGGGTTCACAGACAGACTGCATAGGAATCGCTGACATAACCCTTGTGATAACATTATTTCTTTCAAGCGCATCCTGCATTGCAAGACTGTTCATCACAGTTGCAAGCATTCCCATATTATCTGCTGCTGTGCGATCCATACCTTTACTGGCTCCTGCAACGCCACGAAAAATATTTCCTGCACCTATAACAACACCAAGTTCTACTCCCATCCCAACAAGCTCTTTGATTTCAGAGGCGACAAATTCCAGTACACCTGTGTTAATTCCGTAGGAATCTCCACCCATAAGTGCTTCGCCACTGAGTTTAAGCAACATTCTTTTATATTTAGCAGCCATAATGTTCCTCGTGAAAGTAGAATTGAAAATAATTTAAAAGACAAAAAAAAAGGTGCTCCGTATTTTCGGAGCACCTTGAAACCAACTTTAGTTGGCACCGACCTGAAAGCGGGCAAAACGCTTGATGGAGATATTTTCTCCCATCTTAGCGACAAGCTCATTAAGTAAATCTTGCACGGTAAGCTTACCGGTAGAATCCTTAACATGGATCTGATCTACAAGTGCAATCTCTTTAACAAACTTCTCCATTTTACCTACTACCATTTTCTCTGCAATATTCTCAGGCTTACCTGATTCAATTGCCTGCTGAATGTAGATTGCTTTCTCACGTTCAAGAACTTCCGCAGGAATTTCTTCACGAGTTACAGCTACAGGGTTTACAGCAGCAATGTGCATTGCGATATCTTTAGCAAATGCCACAAAATCATCGTTTTTTGCAACAAAGTCAGTCTCGCAACCAACCTCTACCATTACACCAAGCTTGCCACCATGAATGTACGTAGCAACAGTACCTTCGCTAGTTGCACGATCTGCACGCTTAGCTGCAACAGCAAGACCTTTTTGACGTAATAAGTCCACTGCCTTTTCCAAATCACCGTCAGTCTCAGTAAGGGCCTTCTTACAATCCATCATGCCAGCGGCAGTCTTATCTCTGAGCTCTTTTACCATCTTGCTTGTAATAGCCATTATAACTCTCCAAATAATTATAACTATTATATTTTGTTAGCTAGGAAGTATTTACTTCGTAGCCATTTTCTATTCACACAACAAAAGGGGCAAGTCGTCAGACAGCCCCTTTTGATCATTCCAGTAAACTGTGTCTAGGAGCACAGGCCAGAAGATATATTGCTATGCTTCCTGAGTGGCTTCACCATCTGCCATCTCACTTCCTGCATCACCCATAGCAGCAGCCACAGCTTCATCAGAAGCATCATCACCATCACGCTCAGCTTGACCTACAAGTACTGCTTCTGCAATATTGTGGCTAATTAGTCTAATAGATCGTATAGCATCATCATTACCTGGAATAACAAAGTCAATACCATCTGGGTCACAGTTAGTATCAGTAAGTGCTACAACAGGAATATTGAGCTTATTTGCTTCGTTAACAGCAATAGATTCTTTGCGTGGATCAACAATAACGATAACTGAAGGAAGACCGCGCATATCTTTAATACCACCAACATTTCGCTCAAGCTTAATACGCTCTTTTTCCATAAGAAGAATTTCTTTCTTTGGAAAACGATTAATTGATCCATCAGCCTGCATGGACTCAATAGACTTGAGACGATCAATGGAATTTTTGATGGTCTGAAAGTTGGTAAGCATACCACCTAACCAGCGGTGATCTACATAATACTGTCCACAACGTCGAGCCTCTTCGCGGATAATATCTTGTGCTTGACGCTTAGTACCAACGAAAAGAACAGTACCGCCAGCTTTAACCTGAGCAGTTACATATTCTGAAGCCTTATCAAAAAGCTTTTTGGTAAGATCAAGATTTACAATATAGATTCCATTACGTGGGCCATAAATATATGGCTTCATTTTTGGATTCCATCTGCGAGTTTGGTGACCGAAGTGAAGACCTGCCTGCAGCATGTCTTTAACAGTTGCTTGTGTCATAACTTTTTCCTTTTCTGGTTTTTCCTCCACCTTCGCAGTTACCTTAAATTGTAATCAAGATAACACCAGGACATCTGAAGGTGTGTGTATTGTGTATCTAACTTGGCTCTTAAATTAAACCTATTTACGATACAGTTTCTTTTCCGCAGTGCGGAAACTACGTTAATACAAGGAGAACACATTTCTCCCAGTTTAGAATTATGAGTATGTACCATGCAATTAAATTAATTGCAACCGATGGATTAATACTTATATGTTCTAATATTTAAATCAATTTAGAAAATATTAAGTTACCTTGCGACTAAAGATGACTTGCCAGTGAGGATGAGTTTTAACCACTCAAAACCAAATTTCTGAAGCTCCAGATCATCTTTATCTATTCTTCTTCTTTCATCTTTGTTGAGTTTGAACTGTTTATATGCCTGTCGTTCGTCACAAAAACGTCTAAAACCATCTATGTTATAACTTATCATAAATGCCATTTGCTGTTTAGGGCCACCTACACCTTCGCCCTTCCATGGATTTTCAGCAAACAGTGTATCCATCTCAGTCCATAGATCATTTGCATTATTAAATTCATCAATTCGCTGATTACGGAGCCAGGATTTGACACTAAAATTTCTACTTTCCTTGTGGCCATGACAATATTCATGATTTGTTAAAAAGTAATAATCTTGAGGTCTGCCAGCTTTTGGGTTGGTTCTATCGACTGCTCGCTCAAGTGGATAAGTTCTGCATGCGGATGGGCGATCCATATAAACAGTACATCCAGATTTTTCAAGATAAGGACAGAACTCATCATCACCAAGTTTGAGCATAATCGATGGAAAATAAGGGTTGTTACCTTTAATTACATTTACATGCTCATGGATAAATTTCTCTGAATCTATCTTTAACGCATTCTTTAATCTTATTACGTCATAAGGGTAAAGTATGAGTTCAACTTTTTTACAACAATTGGTAAAACATGGAACATCTGGGTGGCAATCAAAGTTGAATTCATTTTTACCTAAGGGAACTAAACCTTCAGGAAATTCCTTAATATCCTTGTCCATCACACACCTGTAAACGTACTTCAAAAAAATAAAAAAAAAGGCCGATCAGAACATTGTTCTAATCAGCCTTAAATTGTGGAAAAGAAAATACTATTCCTCGGTCTCAGTCTCTTCAACCTCTGGAATTTCCTCTTCGTATCCAACCAGCTCAATAATAGCCATAGAAGCACAATCGCCTCGGCGAACACCTGTTTGAATAATACGGGTGTAACCACCTTTGCGATCAGCAAATTGCTCAGATATCTCAGAAAAGAGTTTGTGAACAACATCCTTGCTACGAATATATCCTAGTGCTTGACGACGTGCGTGCAAGTCACCACGTTTAGCAAGAGTGATCATCTTTTCAGCGATTGGTCGAAGCTCTTTGGCTTTTTCCTTGGTTGTAACAATTCTCTCATGCTCGAAAAGGGATGTTACCATATTTCGATACATAGCTTCTCTATGAGAACTGGTACGACCTAATTTTCTTCCTGATTTACGATGTCTCATATCTCGACCCTCAGCACTCATTTCTAAAATGAATGCATTTGTTACTTATATAAAATTTAGTTTCTTACAATCTCTTATCTAACATTCTTAAAACAAATATTAGATGTTAAAGCAAATTTTACTCTTCGTCGCCTTTAACAGGTGCTGCCCAACCTTCTAGTTTCATACCGAGATTGAGATCCATTTCCTGTAAAAGTGTCTTAATTTCGTTGAGAGATTTACGACCAAAATTTTTGGTTTTCAGCATTTCCTGGTCAGTTCTCTGAACAAGATCACCAATATAATTGATCTCTGCATTTTTAAGACAGTTAGCAGAACGAACAGAAAGCTCGAGATCTTCAACTGGTTTATCAAGAAACGGATTAATTTGAACTTTTTCTGTTTCTTCAGCTTTCTTTTCAGGCTCAACTGCGGCCTCATCAAAATTGATAAAAATGTCGACCTGATCTTTAAGAATCTTAGCAGCAAATGCTAAGGAATCTTCTGGACGAACACTTCCATCAGTTTCAATTTCGTAAGTAAGCTTATCATAATCAGTCTGTTGACCAACACGAGCTGCAGAAACGACATATTGAATTTTCTTGATCGGAGTAAAAATAGCATCAATCGGAATTTGACCAACAGTTAAATCATCTTTGTCCTGATTCTCTGCTGGCTGATATCCTTTACCCCATTCCACTGTCATTTCAGCTTTGAAGTCAATGTCACCAGTAAGATTACAGATAACATGATCTTCATTCATAATTTCTACAAAAGCAGATGGAGTAATATCACCCGCTACAACCGGTCCAGGTCCTTTTTTCTCAATAGTAATTTTTTGTGATTCTTCACAATTGAGTTTTAAGCGCACCTGCTTTAGGTTGAGAATAATTTCACTAACATCTTCCTTTACATCTTTCATGGAAGTAAGTTCGTGAAGTGCACCTTCTATCTTAACAGTAGTGATAGCTGCACCCTGAATAGAAGACAGAAGGACTCTGCGCAAGGAATTTCCAAGTGTAGTAGCAAACCCGCGTTCTAATGGTTGACAAATAAATTTACCGTAAGTTTCAGAGTGTTTTTTCTGATCAATCTCAACCTTTTCAGGCTTAATCAGCTCTTGCCAGTTACGGTAAACTGGTACTTTTTCGTCAATTTCCTGTGTCATAGGTATCCTTCTCTTTTATCTTTTTTGTCAGGTTTTAATCGACCAAAACAACAAGACAGAAAAGTTGTATGAGCGGATATAAATAATTATCCGCTCTATATAAAAGATTACTTGGAGTAAAGTTCTACAATCAATCTTTCCTGAATTGGCATGGTAATCTCTTCTCTGTTTGGAAGAGCTTTCACGGTTGCCTTAAAGTTATCCTTATCAAGTTCGAGCCAGCTTGGCACACCTCGACGAACAACAGCCTCGAGATTATCGATAATACCAGCATTGGCACGACTTTTCTCTTTTAGAGTAATGACGTCATCTGCTGAAACCTGAAAGGATGGAATATCAACCCTTTTACCATTAACCAGAATATGCTTGTGGCGAACAATTTGTCGCGCTTGATTTCTGGACGAAGCAAAACCTGCACGGAATACTGCGTTATCAAGGCGTCTTTCAAGGAGAACGAGAAGGTTCTCACCAGTAACACCTTTTTGTGCTTCAGCTTTATCAAAAGTAAGTCTGAATTGGCCTTCAAGCATTCCGTACATGCTTTTAACCTTTTGCTTTTCACGCAGCTGAATAGCATAATCAGACAACTTTTTAAAACGATTTTGACCGTGTTGTCCTGGTCCAAAAGCGCGTCTTTCAAAAGCACACTTATCGGAGTAACAACGATCACCCTTCAAAAACAGTTTAATATTTTCCCGTCTACAACGGCGGCACGCAGCCCCTATATTTCTAGCCAACTTAGGCCTCCACTTTCAATAATTTTATAAATACCAGAGGACGTCAACTATACGCGACGACGCTTAGGAGGCTTGCAACCGTTATGAGGAACAGGAGTAACATCGAAAATACGACTTACTTCAAAACCTGTGTTAACAAGTGCACGAAGTGCAGCTTCTCGACCAGGTCCTGGTCCTTTAACTTTAACCTCCACCTTTCTCATACCACAATCCGCAGCTTTCTTTGCCGCATCAGCAAGTGCATTCTGAGCTGCAAACGGAGTAGACTTACGAGAGCCTTTAAATCCGAGTACACCTGCGCTGCACCATGACACGACATTTCCTTGCTTATCGGAAATGGTAACGATGGTATTATTAAAGGTAGAATAAATATAAACTATTCCTTCCGGAATATTCTTTTTTACCTTTCTTTTCTTAGCAACTGCCATATTCAACACCTTTTGATATAGAATTCGGACCGCGACCAGCTATAATCCGAATCGGCCCCACTTATACTACAGGGCTATTAATTATTATTTCCGACGAGCAGCACCACGACGAGGTCCTTTACGGGTTCGTGCGTTAGTTTTTGTCTTTTGTCCACGACAAGGCAAACCCATACGATGACGACGGCCTCGGTAACAACCAGAGTCGGTGAGACGTTTGATATCCATAGATACCTCACGTCGTCGATCACCTTCTACGGTATACTCAGATTCCATTACCTTACGGATACGATTTACATCGTCACCATCGAGGTCATCAGAATTCATGGTGTAAGGAAGATCTACTGCATCAAGGATCTTGCGTGCAGATGTCAATCCAATACCATGAATATAGGTAAGTGCCCTATCAATATGCTTGTTCTTCGGAAGGTCTATTCCAGCTATACGTGCCAAGGTCTATCTCCTTAAGGAAGTAGGTAGTTAAAAAAGTATAAACTATCAGAAAACCTGTTAAACAACAGACTATTCCATATAGTAAACTTATTTACCCCTGCCTCTGCTTATGTTTTTTAACTTTACAAGATACGCGAACTACACCGTTGCGCTTGTATACCTTACAGTCACTGCATATTTTTTTTACCGATGCGCGAACTTTCATGATAAACAAACTCTCTATTTTTTCTTTTTAGTATTTTTAGTGCGAAATGTGACCCTTCCTCGAGTTAAATCATACGGAGAAAGTTCCACAGTCACTCTGTCACCCGGTAATATTTTAATGAAGTGCATCCTCATTTTTCCGGAAATATGAGCAAGTACTTTATGACCATTATCCAACTCAACACGAAACATCGCATTTGGTAATGGTTCAATAATAGTACCCTCAACTTCTATTGCTTCTTCTTTTGCCATGGGGCTCCTGACATTTTTACTATAATTCTATCTAGTTACAATTGAGACTAAACAAAACCATATTTTTTTCGACTTAAAAAACGGTCTTTCAGGTTAGTTTTTAAAAGTTAAAGAGAGGCAATATAGCACACTTGCAAAAAAAATGAAGCTTTTTTTCAACAACTCATTCCATAAGGAATTATTATTGCGTCATTCTCTTGGTTTTGAACTACCTGCCTACATACTCATTTACTCATTATCCCTTACGGGAACTTAAAACAAATGGACCATCCTCGGTCACAGCAACAGAATGTTCAAAGTGAGCAGATAATTTATTATCTGCAGTAACGACAGTCCAACCGTCACGTAATACTTTTACATTATCTGTTCCAAGATTAAGCATTGGTTCAATTGCTAACACCATACCAGGAAGAAGACGAGGTGATCTCTCTCCCTGATAAAAGTTTGGAATTTCTGGTGGCTCATGTAATTCGCTACCTATTCCGTGCCCAACAAATTGTCTAACAATAGCTAAGTTATTATCTTCAGCATGTTTTTGAACAGCTTTTGATATATCTGAAACTCTGTTACCTACAACTGCTTGAGCAATTCCTTTATGTAGAGACTCATCTGTTACTTCGAGGAGTTTTTTGGCTTCTGGTGAAATCGTACCAACTGGGATTGTAACAGCAGAGTCACCAAAGTACCCTTTATGTTGCACTCCAAAATCGACAGATATAATATCACCTTTCTTAAGCTTTCTCTTTCTAGAAGGAATTCCGTGTACAACCTCAGCGTTAATTGAAACACATAAGCATCCAGGGAAGCCTCTGTATCCTTTAAAAGCTGGTTTTATACTATTTTTCTTACAATAATCTTCAGCAATTTTATCAAGTTCCCAGGTAGTCTGGCCAACATCAATAGTCTCAATAAGAGTTTGAAGAACAGTAGCTACATGCTGATTAGCTTCGCGCATGAGAACTATCTCATCTTTACTTTTTACTACTATTGATTTGGCAGGATTTCCGGCAACCATTTTATACTCTTATAAATACCTGTAGCCACTATCTTGTTAGACAAGTTAGCGGCTAAGTTAATAATAAAATCTATATTGTCTATCTTCTACCTTTGATCTTTCCTTGCTTCATGAAACCTTCATAGTTTCTCATGTGCAGGTGAGATTCAACTTGAGAAATAGTATCAATACCAACACCTACAATAATGAGCAGTGCAGTTCCGCCAAAATAAAACGGAATATTAAAACTTGAAACCAATATTGTTGGTAATACACAAACAACACTGAGATAAGTGGCACCAACTACTGTAAGTCTGGTTAAAACCTTATCTATAAATTCGGCAGTACGTTTTCCTGGACGAATCCCTGGAATAAAACCACCATTCTTTTTGAGATTTTCTGCTACATCTTCTGGTTTGAAGGTAACTGCCGCATAAAAGAAACAGAAGAATACAATCATCGCTATATAGCAAATGTAGTAATAAACAGTACCAGGAGACATTGCTGCAGACACTTTCTGAACCCAATCAATCTGAATAAAAGATCCAATAGTAGCAGGAAACATCATGATTGAAGATGCAAAAATCGGTGGAATTACACCAGCAACATTAATCTTTAATGGTAGGTGTGAATTTTGTCCACCATACACCTTACGACCAACAACTCTTTTAGCGTACTGTATTGGTATTCTTCTCTGGCTCGTCTCAAAGTAAACGATAACAGCAACGACACCAAACATAAATATAACAAGGATAGGTACGAAGAAGAGCGCAATTTCACCAGCTTTTACCAACTGAATAGAGTTAGCAATAGCAGCCGGCCCTCTTGCAACGATACCAGCGAAAATGATAAGTGAAATACCATTTCCGATACCACGTTCAGTCATTTGTTCACCAAGCCACATGATAAATGCGGTACCTGATGTGAGTGTCAACATGGTCATGAGTTTAAATTGAAGACCTGGATCAAGGACAATTGGCTCACCGCCTGGCCCAGCCATGCTCTCAAGACCAGTTGCAATAAAGCTACCCTGTATAACACTTAAAACAATTGTAAAATATCGAGTGTATTGGGTAATTTTTCTATTACCTGCTTCACCTTCTTTTTTCAGTGCCTCAAGTTGAGGAATAACAACAGTCAACAATTGAATAATAATGGAAGCACTGATGTATGGCATAATACCGAGGGCAAATATAGAGAAATTCTCTAAAGCACCACCGGAAAACATATTAAACATTCCGAATAGTGTGCTAGCGTTTTGACTGAAAAAAGCAGCCAACGCCTCACCATTGATACCTGGAGTAGGTATCTGAACACCCATTCTGTAAACTGCGAGCATCAGAAGTGTAAATATGATCCGTTTACGCAGTTCAGGAATGTTTGCTGCACTCTGAATTCCACTCATTCTCTTTTCCTATGTCAGACAGCACAAAAGATCAAAGCCTATTGGCTCTGATCTTCTGTAAATTAATCGATCAAAAAACGATCGTTATAAAACTACTCAGCAGAAGACTCAGGAAGAACTACGGTACCACCTGCTGCTTCAATCTTTGCTTTAGCTGAAGCACTGATCTTGTCTACCTTAACGGTAACAGCTTTAGTGATATCTCCGTTTGCAAGAACCTTAATCATAGCGCCTTGCTTTGCCATTCCTGCTTCAACAAGAGTTGCAGCATCGACTTCACAACCAGCATCAAACTTATCAAGCTGAGAGAGAGCAATAAGCTCGTACTCTTTCTTGAAGATGTTGGTGAAACCACGCTTTGGAAGTCTGCGCTGGAGTGGCATCTGACCACCCTCAAAGCCTGGCTTAATACCAGAACCAGAACGAGACTTGAAACCCTTGTGTCCTCGTCCGGCGGTCTTACCGTGACCTGAGCCCGGTCCACGTCCAAGTCGCTTACGCTGCTTGGTTGAACCTTCCTTAGGTGAAAGATTACCTAGAGTCAACATATTACACCTCTTCTACACGAACAAGATGCTGAACCTTGTTCAGCATACCACGAATTTCTGGTGTGTTTTTTCTTGTTACAGTCTTATTTAATTTGGTTAGCCCCAGACCGGTCAAAGTGGCTCGTATCTTATCAGTACTACCGATACCACTCTTGACCAGAGTAAATTTGATTGTCTCGGTCATTTGACTACCTATATTATTAAAATTTTAGATCTACCGTATAACAGGTAATTAAGCTTGAATCTCTTCTGCGGTCTTGCCACGAAGTTCTGCAATTTTTTGTGCAGAACGAAGTTGCTTGAGTCCGTCAAGAGTAGCCTTAACCATGTTATGCGGATTATGAGAACCAAGACATTTGGTGAGAATATTCTCAACACCAGCTGCCTCAAGAACCGCACGTACAGGACCACCAGCAATAAGCCCAGTACCAGCGGAAGCGGGCTTAAGAAGCACGCGACCAGCACCGTAGTGACCTATTACCTGATGTGGAATAGAGATATCAGTAAGAGTTACCAAGCTCATATCTTTTCTGGCTTTTTCCACACCTTTACGGATAGCCTCAGGAACTTGATTAGCCTTACCTAATCCGTATCCAACCTTACCTTTGCCATCACCGACTACAACAATAGCACTAAAGCTGAAACGACGTCCACCTTTAACAACTTTAGCTACCCTGTTGATAAAAACTATTTTTTCAATAAGCTCTTCGGTATTTTCTTTTGCCTTAGAACGCTTAAAATCAGACAAGGGACACCCCCACTATTTTATAATCTTTAGAATTCGAGTCCACCCTCACGAGCACCGCCAGCGAGAGCTTTTACTCGGCCGTGATATATGTAACCACCACGATCAAATACTACCTTTTTGATGCCTGCAGCTGTAGCGCGCTCTGCGATCTTCTGACCAACAATTTTGGCAGCAGCTGTCTTGCCTGACTCTTCACCCATTTCAAATTGCTTATCAGTAGTAGACATGGCAATAAGGCTACGGCCAGATACATCATCAATTATCTGTGCATATATATGCTTGTTACTTTTAAAAACACGTAGACGCGGACATTCAGGAGTTCCTGAAATCTTTTTGCGAATCCGACTTACTCTTTTGGCCCGCGCAAGCGCTTTAACATTCGTTCTAGCCATGTTTCTTATCCATTTAAATTAATGTAACCAACAGATGTTACGTAATTAATTATTTAGCTCCTGCTTTACCAACCTTACGCACGATGTGTTCGTCTTCGTAACGAATGCCCTTTCCTTTATATGGTTCAGGCTTACGAATTTGACGAATCTGCGCCGCAGATAGTCCAAGAACTTCCTTGTCAATTGACTCAAGAGTAATCTTGGTTCCACCATCTACCGTTGCCTTTACAGTATCAGGCAACTCGTACTCGACTGGGTTGGAAAATCCAACATTCACTACAAGTTTCTTAGAACCTTCGACGTTTGCTTTATAACCAACACCTTCAATAATAAGTACTTTTTTGAAGCCTTCCTCAACACCAACAATCATGTTGTTAATAAGGCTACGAGTAAGTCCTCTAAAGGCGTTTACACGACGGTTCTCAATACGATTTTTAACTACAATTTCATTATCCTGAACATCAACTTCAATCTCAGCGATAATATCACGCTCAAGAGTTCCCTTCTTTCCGGTCACAGTAATATGCTGGCCTTTAAGATCAACTTTTACTCCGGCAGGAACGGCAATTGGTTGTTTTCCAATACGAGACATATTTACCTCCTTACTGCGTTGGTCTACCAGACCTCGCAGATAATCTCCCCACCAGAATTCAGATCTCTTGCTGTCTTATCAGAAACAACACCCTTAGATGTTGAAACGATAGCAACTCCCATTCCGTTAAGAACTTTTGGAATTTCATCAGCTTTTGCGTACTTACGTAAGCCAGGCTTACTCACACGCTTGATCCCGGTAATTACAGGTTCATTGTTTGGGCCATACTTCAGGTCGATCTTCAGATTTTTACTAACACCTGAATCGGTCACCTGATAATCAGTAATATAACCCTCATCTTTTAATACTTTTGCTACGCTTACTTTCACAGTAGAAGAAGGCATTTCAATTGCCTCAAAGCCTACCATTGTTGCATTGCGTATCCTGGTCAGCATATCTGCCAGGGGATCGCTCATTGACATAGCGAACACTCCTTATTTTTCTAAATAATAGACAGAATCAAACAGAGATAATGACCTACCAGCTTGACTTGGTAACGCCTGTAATCTCACCGCTAGATGCTAACTTACGGAAACAGATTCTGCAGATTCCAAATTTTCTGATAAAGCCGCGCGGACGCCCACAAAGTGGACATCTGTTATATTCTCGCACTGCAAATTTCTGCTTACGTTTTGCCTTTGCGATTATAGATTTCTTAGCCAAACCGACCTCCAGTTTCTCTATTTACTTATTATTTCTTAAAAGGCATTCCCATCAATCTGAGGAGCGAACGTCCCTCATCATCAGTTTTAGCTGATGTTACGACAGTAATATTTAAACCTTTAATTTTATCGATCTTATCATAATCGATCTCAGGAAAGATGATCTGTTCCTGAATTCCCATTGAGAAGTTTCCACGTCCGTCAAATCCTTTTGGTGAAACACCACGGAAATCTCTAACACGTGGAAGAGCAATATTTACTAATTTGCTCAAGAAGTCATACATTCTATCTCCACGAAGAGTAACACGACAACCAATCGGCATGCCTTCTCTGAGTTTGAATGTAGCAATTGACTTCTTTGCTTTTGTGACAACTGCACGTTGACCTGCTATGCGAGAGAGCTCTTCAGCTGCACCCTCAACAATCTTAGGATTTTGAACTGCCTCTCCAAGACCCATGTTAAGAACAATCTTCTCAACTTTAGGGATCTGCATTGGATTGGTGTAACCAAATTCCTCTTTAAGTGCAGGTACACACTCGTCTGTATAATATTCTTTAAGCGCACCCATATCTAAACTCCTTATGCTTTAGCCTCGATGGACTCACCGCAGCTTTTACAAACACGTACCTTGCTGCCGTCATCAAGAATCTTCTTTCCAATTCGTCCAGTCTTTGTACATTCTGGGCAAATGAGTTGAAGATTAGATACGTGAATAGGTGCCTCCTTCTCGACAATCTGGCCCTGCTGGTTCATCTCAGTAGCTTTTGTGTGGCGCTTAATCATGTTAATGCGCTCAACAACTGCTTTATCCTTATCCACAAGCACCTTGAGAACCTTACCGACACGACCTTTATCTTTGCCAGCAATTACTTCTACCTGATCATTTTTTTTCAGGTATGTTCTACACTGTCTCATTTTTAAACCTTTTCTTATTCGATGTGTCTAATTGCAAGAAGAACTGGTATTAAAGTGCTTCTGGTGCAAGAGATATAATCTTCATGAATCCCTGGTTACGTAACTCACGGGCAACAGGGCCAAAAATACGTGTGCCAATTGGCTCACCAGATTGTCCCAAAATTACCGCAGCGTTGTCATCGAACTTAACCCAGGTATCATCCATACGATGCATTTCCTTTGCAGTTCTTACAACAACAGCCTTGAGAACATCACCCTTCTTCACTTTAGCGTGAGGGATTGCTTCCTTTACTGTAACTACAATTACGTCTCCAATGCGTGCATACCTTTTTCTGGTACCTCCAAGAACTCGAATACACAAAACCTTCTTGGCACCTGAGTTATCAGCCACATTGAGTACTGTTTCTGTTTGAATCATTTCTTCACCTGATTGCTATCAATGCGTTTGTTCAATTAATAAAATTAAACAGCTTGCTCAAGTATTGTCTTTACGCGCCATCTCTTTCTTTTACTTAAAGGACGACATTCCTCAATAAGAACTACGTCTCCGATGTTGCATGTGTTTTCAGGGTCGTCTGCCAGATACTTAACACTGGTCTTCATAAATTTTCCGTACAGCTTATGACGAACCTTTCTCTCAACCCGGACAACAACACTTTTTTCCATCCTGTTACTTACGACAGAACCAGTTCTTGTCTTTCTTGATGTGTTATTTTCACTCATAATTAATCAGTCGTGATGTTGTTGTGCGACAACGTTACCATATAATTTAACTTTTTTAGCCTCTTACAATTAAGCTGCGGCTTCAGCGATTATGGTTTCGATTCTCGCAATGTCTTTTCTAATTTTTTTCAATTTCGAGGTGTCTTCAAGTGGTCTAATCTTATGTTGAAACGAAAGATTACCCAACTCTTGTCTAAGGTCTTTTGCCTTAGCAACTAACTCCTCTGTGGACATTTTACGAATTTCTTCAGTTTTCATAAAGTAGTCCTCCTTGTTACAACTTTGCATGGGAAAGGAAGCTTTGCACTAGCAAGAGTAAGTGCTTTAACTGCCAACTCTTCTGGTACCCCGGCTACCTCATAAAGAATCTTACCAGGTTTAATTGGAGCAACCCAATACTCAGGACTACCTTTACCTTTACCCATTCGTGTTTCGGCTGGCTTCTTGGTAATTGGTTTATCAGGAAAAACTCTGATCCAAACCTTTCCACCACGTTTCATAGTTCTGTTAATAGTTACACGTGCAGCCTCAATCTGCTGTGCAGTCATCTTGCCGCAGCTGAGAGCTTTCAAGGCATATTCACCAAAGGAGATAGAAGAACCGCGATAAGCAGTACCCTTCGAGCGTCCCTTGAACACCTTTCTATGCTTTACTTTTTTAGGACTTAACATCTTTTACTCCATCATTTATGAGAAAGGTTACCCAGCTTATTACTGCTGAGCAACTGCACCCTTGTCCTTATCGCTCAAAACTTCGCCTTTGAAGATCCAAACCTTCACACCGATAATGCCGTATGTAGTATTAGCTTCTGAAAGAGCGTAGTCAACGTCTGCACGAAGAGTGTGCAGAGGAACGCGACCTTCACGAACCCACTCACAACGAGACATTTCTGCACCACCTAAACGCCCAGAGCAAGAGATCTTAATTCCTTGAACTCCAAAACGCAATGCAGAACTAACGGCTTTTTTCATCGCACGGCGAAATGCAACGCGACGAGCAAGCTGTTGAGCAATGTTATCGGCAACTAACTGAGCGTCAGCTTCAGGTCGACGAACTTCTTGAATATCAAGAGTCACCTTGCGTGAAATAAGTTTCTCAAGTTCATTTTTGAGAATTTCAATTTCCGCACCTTTCTTACCGATTACAATTCCAGGTCTTGCAGTAAAAAGCTTAATACGCACCTGCTCACCTGTACGTTCTATCTTTATCTTAGAAAGACCTGCATGATTCAGTCTCTTTTTAAGAAACTTACGAACTTTTTGGTCTTCAATAAGGAAAGTAGAATATTCTTTGTCTGCGTACCAAACCGAATCCCAAGTGCGGGTGATATTCAGTCTTTGCCCTATTGGGTTAACTTTTTGGCCCAAAACAAACCTCCGACAAATATTATTTTTTTAATATTACTTGGCAAGTTTCAATCACTGTTACTTTAATTTTCGTCAAGAATTACAGTGATATGACTCGTTCTTTTAATAATTCCGGTCGCCCGACCCATAGCTCGAGGTCTGATTCGTTTCAGAGATGGACCACCATCAATCATTATTTTCTTTACATACAGGCTATCTACATCAACCTGATCATCTTGAGTCGCGTTTGCTACAGCAGACTCTATAACTTTTTGTAAAATTCCAGCGCCCTTTTTCGGCATAAATCTCAGCGTGGTGATCGCCTGGTCAACACCCATTCCTCTCACCACGTCTGCGACAAGTCGTGCCTTCTGAGGGGAGATTCTGATATATTTCCCTACGGCTCGTGCTTCCATAGTTGTGTACTCCTAACTGAGTCCAGTTACAACGGTAATACCGTTTTTAATTATTTTTTACCTTTTCTGTCTGAAGCGTGACCATAGTAGGTACGAGTTGGTGAAAATTCACCAAGCTTGTGCCCAACCATGTTCTCAGTTACAAACACAGGAATGAATTTTTTTCCATTGTGTACTGCAAAGGTCAAACCAACCATTTCAGGGCTGATGTCAGATCTTCTTGACCAGGTCTTAATTACCTTGCGGGAACCTGATTCAAGTGATTGATCAACCTTTTTCTGTAAATGATCGTCAATAAAAGGACCCTTTTTAATCGAACGTGACATACCTTACTCCTTGTATGTTATGATCTCTTCTTGACGATAAACTTGTCAGAAGACTTATTCTTACGGGTTTTGTAGCCTTTGGTTGGGTAACCCCATGGAGTACATGGATGACGACCACCTGAGCTCTTACCTTCACCACCACCCATTGGGTGATCAACAGGGTTCATCGCAACACCACGAACATGTGGACGCTTACCCATCCAACGCTTACGTCCTGCTTTACCAAGTTTTGCAGATTCGTGTTCGCGATTACCTACCTGACCAATACAAGCACGACACAGTCTGTGAAACTTTCTTACCTCTCCGGAAGGAAGTCTTACCTGAACGTAGTCGCCTTCTTTAGCCATAAGCTGAGCAGAAGTTCCAGCACTTCTTACAAGCTGTGCACCTTTGCCGATTTTCATTTCGATATTGTGAATAACAGTACCCAATGGAATATTTGCCAGAGGCAAACAGTTACCAGGTTGAATATCTGCCTTATCGCCAGCAACAATTCTGTCACCTACTGCTACACCCTCTGGGGAGAGAATGTAACTCTTTTCACCATCAATATAACTCAAAAGAGCAATATTAGCAGAGCGGTTTGGATCGTACTCTATTGCGACAACTTTTGCATCAATATCGATCTTATTTCTTTTAAAATCGATAATTCTATACTTCCGCTTATGTCCACCACCAATGTGTCTGGAAGTAATGCGTCCGTAATTATTTCGTCCACCGGATTTGCTCAGTGGTGCTACCAGAGATTTCTCAGGACCTTTCTTAGAAAGGTTTGGATTCTGGATCGCCACATGATGCCTTTTACCGGCTGATGTTGGTTTAAATGTTTTTATAGCCATGATTTCCCAATCGCTCCATCAATTAAAAATGAGATAGAATCAAAATTTAGAAGATAAACTAATCTTTTAATGGATGACTAGAGCTCATCTGTAAAGTTAATTTCGCCTTCTGACAATGTCACGTAGGCTTTCTTCCAGTCTTTTGTCTGCCCAACGAATTTGCCGACACGCTTTTGTTTGCCTGGCACGCTGGAAGTTCTGACGTCTCTAACCTTCACACCGAACATCAGCTCGACAGCCTTTTTAATTTCTATCTTGTTCGCCTTGGGATGAACTTTGAATACAACCTTCCCATCGACTTCCTGTAGTAAAGCCGCTTTCTCAGTGAGGCAAGGCCCCTTCAATACGTCGTATATATTTTTCATACCATCAACCTCTTCTCAAGGCTTTCGATTACCGGCTTAACCAGAATCACCTTCTTATGTAACAAGATGTCATAAACATTGAGACCTTCAGAAGGTAGAACCTTAAATCCGTTTACATTACGACAGGATTTGTTGAGGTTCTCAGATGCACCGTCCATCACAATAAGACCATTTTCTACTTCAAGAGTAGTCATGGTATTTACGAATGATTTAGTTTTAATAGCATCCATTTGAAAATCATCAAGTACAATAAGATTTCCTTCCTGCAGACGTGCACTAAGTGCCATTGAAACTGCCTGCTTCTTTACTTTACGATTCAGTTTGAAACTGTAATCTCTTGGTTTAGGACCAAAGGTAACTCCACCACCTCTCCAGATAGGAGAAGTACGGGTACCAGCACGAGCACGTCCTGTACCTTTCTGACGCCACGGTTTCGCACCGCCTCCCCTCACCTCAACACGTGTTTTGGTGGATGCTGTTCCTGCTCTTCGTGCAGCACGCTGCATACGAACAACATCATGGAGAATATACTCTTTAACCTCACGATTAAAGATCGCATCGTTGAGCTCAAGCTCTTCGATCTTTTCGTTATTGATGTTAACTACATTTACTGTTGACATTCTTCTCTCCATTCAGGCCTAGAAGCTTACTTAGAGTAAAGCTTGATAAGACCATTTTTAGCTCCAGGAACAGATCCTTTCAGCAACACTACATTATCGTCTGAACGAATATCAATGATAGTTACGTTCTTTTTCAGGATGGTATCGTTACCCATTCTACCAGGCATTTTCTTACCCTTAACTACACGACCTGGATAAGCACTACAACCGATGGAACCTGGAGCACGATGGAACTTAGAACCATGGGCAGCACCACCACCTTTAAAACCGTAGCGTTTAATTACACCCTGGAAGCCCTTTCCTTTACTTACACCCTGAATATCAACGAGATCGCCGGTGTTAAATAGTGCATCTACACCAACCTCATCTCCAACATTATATTCAGCAGGGTCAGTAACCCTGAATTCACGAACAAAGTAAAAACCTTCAGAATCAGACTTTGTAAAATGTCCGGTTAATGGTTTATTTACACGTGAAGCTTTTTTATTTTCAAACCCAATTTGTACGGCATTGTAACCATCAGTTGCTTCAGTTTTAACCTGAAGAACTTTACACGGCCCTGCCTGTACAACTGTAACTGGGATGGCTTGACCCATCTCACCATATACACGGGTCATCCCAATTTTCTTACCTAATATACCCATTGTCTTTGGCATAACAGTACCCGATACTTCAATTGCTTAGCAGAAGCTGCTAAGGCAGTTTAATCTCGACATCCACACCAGCTGATAACTCAAGCTTCATAAGCAGATCAATAGTCTGCTGAGTTGGTTCCAAAATATCAAGAAGTCGACGATGAGTTCTCATCTCGAATTGCTCTCTTGACTTTTTATCAACGTGAGGAGAGCGCAATACACAATACTTGTTTGTTGAAGTTGGCAAAGGAATCGGGCCAACAACAGCAGAACCTGTTCTTCTGGCTGTCTCTACAATCTCTGTTGTGGATTGATCAAGCAGCTTATGATCGTAAGCTTTTAAGCGAATACGAATTTTCTCAGTAGGTATCATCATGCACCTTTATTCTGTAATTTCACTAACAACACCAGCACCTACAGTTCTACCACCCTCTCGGATAGCGAAACGCAGACCAGCATCCATCGCAATTGGGGTAATAAGTTCTGCGTCAATCGCAACATTATCACCAGGCATTACCATTTCGGTACCCTCTGGTAGGCTCACAACACCGGTAACATCAGTGGTTCTAAAGTAGAACTGTGGACGGTAACCGTTGAAGAATGGAGTATGACGTCCACCCTCATCCTTACCAAGGATATAACACTCAGCCTTGAACTTAGTATGAGGAGTAATAGAACCTGGAGCAGCAAGTACCTGACCACGCTCAATCTCTTCACGCTTGGTTCCACGAAGAAGTGCACCGATATTATCACCTGCTTGACCCTCGTCAAGAAGTTTACGGAACATTTCAACACCTGTACAGGTGGTCTTCGCAGTCTCTTTAACACCAACTATTTCAATTTCCTCACCAACTCGGATAATACCACGCTCTACACGACCAGTAGCAACTGTACCACGGCCGGAGATAGAGAACACATCTTCAATTGGCATAAGGAAAGGTTGATCTACATCACGCTCTGGCTCAGGAACGTAAGAATCTACTGCTTCCATAAGGTTCCAGATACATGCAGCTTTTTCTTCATCTTCTGGATTCTCAAGTGCGAGAAGAGCAGAACCCTGTACAAATGGAATATCATCACCAGGGAATTCGTAATCATCAAGAAGCTCACGAAGCTCCATCTCTACAAGCTCGATAAGTTCTTCATCATCAACCATGTCACACTTGTTGAGAAATACAACCATTGCTGGTACACCAACCTGACGAGCAAGAAGAATGTGCTCTCTGGTCTGTGGCATCGCACCATCAGTTGCAGCAACAACAAGAATAGCACCGTCCATCTGAGCAGCACCGGTAATCATGTTCTTAATGTAATCAGCGTGACCTGGGCAATCTACGTGCGCGTAATGACGACCTTCGGTCTCATACTCTACGTGTGCAGTTGCAATGGTAATTCCACGCTCTTTTTCCTCAGGAGCCTTGTCGATGTCACTGAAATCGGTGAAGTCTGCCTGACCTTTAGTTGACAATACGCGAGTAATCGCTGCAGTTAAAGTGGTTTTACCGTGATCAATGTGACCAATTGTTCCAACATTAACGTGCGGCTTCGTTCTTTCAAATTTTTCTTTTGACATAACCTTCTCTCAATATTTTATGTTCTGTGTGTCAATTTGTTTTAGTAATTGTCGTTTATCCGATCTTGGCGTTCGCAAGGTTTTACCTGCTAAATTCCTCTGATCTTTTTTATTATTTTTTCGGCTTGTTTAGCCGGAACTGCATCATATGCTTTAAACTGCATTGTAAAATTTGCTCTTCCCTGGGTTGCTGATCTAAGCGATGTGGAATAACCAAACATCTCAGCAAGAGGTACATGAGCAAGAACTTTCTGTAAGTCACCGTCTGCTTCAACCCCAACAACCTTCGCACGTTTAGTGTTAAGATCGCCAATCACGTCTCCTAAATAATCCTCAGGAGTAATTACTTCTAAAGACATGAGTGGTTCAAGTAGAGCCGGATTTGCTTCAGAGGCAGCCTTTCTAATTGCAACCGATGCCGAAACACCAAAAGCCATCTCTGTAGAAAATTCTTCGTGGTATGCTCCTCCAACCAATCTCACCTTAATATCCGTTACCGGATATCCTACAAGTGGGCCAGAATCTAAACTATCTACAACACCACGTTCTACTGCTCCGAGGAATTCCTTTGGAACTTTATCCTCTTCAACCTCACAAACAAATTCAACTCCGCTGCCTCGTTCCAGAGGTTCTACCTCAAGTGTAACCTTGGCAAACTGATTTGAACCGCCTGTGAGCTGTTCAAAGCTTCCATCTGCATTTGCTTTCTCCTGAATTGTCTCTTTATAAGAAACCTGAGGAGTACCAACTCTTGCAGAAACTTTAAATTCATTTAACAACCGGTGAACTATAATTTCTAGATGAAGCTCGCCCATACCCGAAATGATCATCTGACCAGTATCCTCATTTTGCGAAACTGCAAAAGAAGGATCCTCGAGCGAAACTTTCGCAAGAGCTTCAGCCAGCTTTTTCTCATCAGCTTTACTACTTGGCTCAATTGCAACACCAATCACCGGATCAGGGAACTCCATACTTTCTAGAAGTATATAATCTCCCTTTTCGCAAAGTGTATCGCCGGTTGTTGTAAACTTTAGTCCAACAATTGCGCCGATATCACCAGGGCCGATGCTCTGTACTTCCTCTCGCTTGTTTGCATGGAGCCTGAGAAGCTTACTGATCTTCTCCTGTTTACCTTTTGCTGGGTTGAAAACTTTGTCGCCTTGTTTAAGACAACCTGAATAAACCCTTACAAAAGCTAAATGCTCAACAAACGAATCGCTCATAAGTTTAAAAACCAAACCGGAGAATTTCTCCTTTTCGCTGGCTTTTCTACTCAACTCTGAGCCATCCTTGTCAAAACCCTCTACAGGTTTGACATCAAGAGGTGACGGAAGACAACTTATCACACCGTCAAGCAAAGGCTGAACTCCTTTATTCTTAAAAGCTGATCCACAAAAAACAGGAACAATTTCCAAATTAAGGGTCGCACTCCGCAGAGCATTATATATTACAGCCGATGACACATCTTCATCATCTAAAAATTTTTCCATAAGCTCCTCATCGAAGTCGGCCAACTTCTCGAGAAGACTTATATGTGCGGCCGTGAATATTTCTTTATAATCTGTAGGAATTTCTAATCTCTCGACTTCAGAACCAAGAGACTCATCATTAAAGACTAACATCTTCCCTTCAATGATATCTATAACCCCGGCAAATTCTGATTCGCTTCCTACTGGTATTTGCACGGGTACTGGATTTGCACCGAGCCTATCTTCGATCATTTCTACACAGCGATCAAAATCAGCTCCGATACGATCCATCTTGTTTACAAATGCTATTCTTGGAATTGAATATTTGTTAGCCTGTCTCCATACGGTTTCAGACTGTGGTTCAACTCCGCCTACAGCACAAAAAACAGCAACAACTCCATCAAGAACCCTGAGAGATCTTTCAACCTCTACAGTAAAATCAACATGCCCTGGCGTGTCGATAATATTTATTTTCTTGCCAGCCCACTCACAGGTTGTAGCAGCTGAGGTAATTGTAATACCTCTTTCTTGCTCCTGTTCCATCCAGTCCATAACGGCGTTGCCTTCATGAACCTCACCAATCTTGTGTGAGCGACCAGTGTAATAGAGAATTCTCTCTGTTGTTGTTGTCTTACCTGCGTCAATATGAGCCATAATGCCAATATTGCGCACGTCCTTCAAATTCTGCTGGGCCATCATCAACCTCCTCTTACCTCTAATCCAATAAAGTTGATGCTAGCCCTTCAAGCTAAGCTCTCTATAATCTACCAGCGGTAGTGAGCAAATGCTTTGTTCGCTTCAGCCATGCGATGTGTATCATCACGCTTCTTCACAGCGGCTCCACGATTATTATATGCATCAATCAATTCTGCAGCAAGCTTCTCAGACATGGACTTACCGGAACGAGATTTTGCAAAACCGATAATCCAGCGAATAGCAAGCGCATTACGACGTGTCTGACGAACTTCCATTGGCACCTGATAAGTAGCACCACCAACACGACGAGATTTCACTTCAACCTTAGGGCGAACTTTCTCCATTGCTTCTTCGAAAATCACCATAGGCTCTTCGTCCTTAACTCTCTCATCAACGAGGTTCATTGCATCGTAAAAGATGCGTTGCGCAACACTTTTCTTGCCGCGTGACATAAGACCGTTGGTGAATTTTGTTACCAGAACACTGTTGTAAAGTGGATCTGGGGTAACAGGACGTTTTTCAATTGTTTTTCTACGTGACATAATCTATCCCTCAAACCATCTTTACTTAGACGGTTTCTTAGCTCCGTACTTAGAACGTCCCTGACGACGATCTGAAACACCCAATGTATCAAGAGTACCACGAATAACGTGATAACGAACACCAGGTAAATCTTTTACACGACCTCCACGAATCATAACAACAGAGTGCTCCTGAAGATTATGTCCGATACCTGGAATATATGATGTAACCTCGAGACCATTAGTCAATCTAACTCTTGCAACCTTACGAAGCGCAGAGTTTGGTTTCTTAGGTGTAGTTGTATATACTCTCACACAAACTCCACGCTTTTGCGGGCAGTTCTTAAGAGCTGGGGTGTTAGTCTTCTTAACAGACTTCTTACGCCCTTTTCTTACAAGTTGGTTAATTGTTGGCATTGCCTACCACTCCTGTTTTGCTCAACTATAAATAATGTACCTTGACACCTCTACAACGATGTCCGTACGCATCACGTGCACGGAAGTAGAGTTTTTTACCCTAACGTCGCCTCAGTGTCAAGAATAAAAATAACAAAAATCGCAATTACATGCGATGTTACCATGTTTACGAGAGTCCAGTACCAGCTGAAATCAGGCGTCCCATAATAACATTTTCCTTTAAACCAGCAAGTTCATCAACTCGCCCAGACATGGCCGCATTGGTAAGAACTTTAGTAGTTTCCTGGAAAGATGCTGCCGCAATAAAGGACTCAGTAGAGAGCGAAGCCTTGGTAACACCAAGTAACAGCGGCTCTGCAACACCAGGTCTCTTTCCTTCAGCAAGAAGGCGATCTCTTTCTTCTTCAAACTTCCACCACTCAACTTGCTCACCAATCATAAACTTGGAATCATTAGCAAGAGTGATGTGAACACGTTTGAGCATCTGACGAACGATGACCTCAATGTGTTTATCATTAATTTTAACACCCTGAAGGCGATAAACTTCCTGAATCTCATTAACGAGGAATTTAGCAAGTTCCTTAACACCAAGTACAGACAGAATGTCATTAGGTACAATTGTACCTTCCATCAGTGGCTCACCAGCTTGTACATAATCGCCCTCATGTACAATAATATGCTTAGCTTTTGGTACCAGATACTCTTGTGGATCACCATACTCTGGTGTGACTACAACGCGGCGCTTACCTTTAAGTTCCTTACCAAAGCTCACCTTACCATCAATTTTAGCGATGATTGCTGGATCCTTAGGTTTACGAACCTCAAATAGTTCAGCAACACGTGGAAGACCACCAGTAATATCCTTGGTCTTAGATGTCTCACGTGGAATCTTACCAACAATTGTACCAGGCTTAATCTCTTGACCTTCTTCAACAGAGATAATAGAGCCTACAGGCAGACTGTAACGTGCAAAACTCTCAGAACCAGGAAGTTTAACTGTTTTACCACGCTCATTCTTTACAGAAATACGAGGGGTAAGAGTTGCACCACCAGTAGTGTGAGTAATAACCATGGAAGATTTACCGGTAACCGCATCCACTTTCTCCTGCATGGATACACCTTCAAATACGTCACCGTAGCGGACGATACCACCAACCTCAGCTACAATTGGAATAGTATAGGCATCCCAATCAGCAAGAATGGTATCCTTTTCTATGACGTCACCTTCTTTAACAAGAACCTGAGCACCATAGTTCACTTTGAACTTCTCACGATCACGACCAAGCTCATCTTTAATGAGAATCTCGGCATTACGATTCATTACAATCTTGATGCCTTCAGCATTCTCAACAAAGTAGAGGTTGTTGAAAGCAACTGTACCACCACGGTGGGTATGAAGTTCTGCCTGTTCAACAGATCGACTTGCAGTACCACCAATATGGAATGTACGCATTGTAAGCTGTGTACCAGGCTCACCAATCGACTGAGCAGCAATAACACCGATAGCCTCACCTTGATTAACAAGGTGACCACGACCAAGGTCACGCCCATAACAAGCAGCACAAACTCCACGCTTAGAACGACAGGTAAGAACGGAACGTATCATTACCTTATCAATACCGGAGTTCTCGATGATAGTTACTTTATCTTCATCGATTTGCTCACCCGCTTCTACAAGTACTTTTTCTTCATCGAATGGATCAACGACATCCTCTAAGGCCACACGACCAAGAATACGATCACCAAGCGGTACAATAATTTCACCACCATCAAGAAGTGGTTCTGCAATAATACCATCAAGTGTATCACAATCAGGCTCAACAATTGTTGATTCCTGTGCGACATCGACCAAGCGACGAGTAAGATAACCGGAGTTCGCAGTTTTAAGTGCAGTATCAGCAAGACCCTTACGAGCACCGTGAGTAGATGTAAAATACTCAAGTACGTTTAGACCTTCACGGAAGTTCGCCTTAATAGGTGTCTCAATAATGGCACCATTCGGCTTTGCCATAAGACCACGCATACCGGCAAGCTGACGAATCTGATCACGAGAACCCCTCGCACCTGAATCTGCCATGATGAAAATAGAGTTAAAGCTTGGTGCTTCCACAACATTGTTGTCTTTGTCGCGGAAGTAATCGACCTTAATCTCATCCATCATCTCATTAGCAACATCTTCTGAAGCCTTGGACCAGATATCAATCACTTTGTTGTACTTCTCACCAGAAGTAATTAGACCATCTGAATACTGTTGCTCAACATCAAGAACTTCCTGCTCTGCCTTTTCTACGAAATCCTCCTTACTAAGAGGAATCTTCATATCATTAATACAGATGGAAATACCTGCACGTGTTGCATATTCGTAACCTGTATCTTTTAGGCGATCTGCAAGAATTACAGTATCCTTAGTTCCAGCACGACGATAGGTGTAATCGATGAGTGTGGCCAGAGCCTTTTTACTCATCACTTTGTTAACCTCTTCGAAAGGAACAGATTTTGGCAAAAGCTGACCTAGGATGATACGTCCCATGGTGGTATCTACAATTTCGCCGTCCTTACGCACCTTAACCTTAGCCTGCAAGTGTGTCTCATTAAAATCATAAGAAATGATAGCCTCATCAACAGATGAGAAAACACGTCCTTCGCCTGGCACGTTTATGCGTTCGCGGGTCATATAGTAGAGACCAAGTACAATATCCTGAGATGGTATAATCACCGGCTCACCGTTAGCTGGTGAGAGGATATTGTTAGTGGACATCATTAGAACACGAGCCTCAACCTGTGCTTCCACAGAAAGCGGTACGTGAACAGCCATCTGATCACCGTCAAAGTCAGCATTAAATGCGGCACAAACAAGTGGGTGTAGCTGAACAGCCTTACCCTCAATGAGTACGGCCTCAAATGCCTGCATACCAAGTCTATGAAGAGTCGGCGCACGGTTCAGGATAACCGGATATTCAGTTACAACCTCTTCAAGTACATCCCAAACTTCCCTGGCACCCTTCTCTACCATCTTACGAGCAGACTTAATGGTTGTTACCAGACCTTTTGCCTCAAGGCGGTTATAGATAAATGGCTTAAACAGTTCAAGTGCCATCTTCTTAGGAATACCGCACTGGTGCAGGCGAAGGTGTGGACCAACAACAATTACAGAACGACCAGAATAATCAACACGCTTACCAAGCAGGTTCTGACGAAAACGTCCCTGCTTACCCTTAAGCATATCGGAAAGGGACTTCAGTGGACGCTTATTAGCCCCAGTAATAACTCGACCACGGCGACCATTATCGAAGAGCACGTCAACTGCTTCCTGAAGCATACGTTTTTCATTACGGATAATAATATCCGGCGCATCAAGCTCAAGTAGTCGCTTCAAACGGTTATTACGGTTAATTACACGTCGATAGAGATCGTTGAGATCGGAAGTAGCAAAACGTCCACCTTCAAGAGGTACAAGCGGACGAAGATCCGGTGGAAGCACTGGGATAACCTCAAGAATCATCCACTCTGGACGATTACCTGAATCACGGAATGCTTCAATAACAAAAAGACGTTTACCAAGCTTCTGACGCTTTGTCTGAGAGCTTGTGGCCGCCATTTCCTCACGCAGTTGTGCGGAAAGCGAATCCAGCTCAACTGCTGCGAGCAACTCACGAATAGCTTCAGCACCAATCCCTACACGGAACTGGCCTGGATATTCACCAAGTGCATTGCGATACTTCTCCTCAGTGAGAAGAGTACCAACAGGTAATTCATCTGCATCAGATTCAACAACTGCATACTGCTCAAAATAGAGAATCTTTTCGAGCTGCTTCAGTGTCATATCAAGAGTTGCACCAATCTTAGACGGCAAACTCTTTAAGAACCAGATGTGGGCTACAGGTGCAGCCAAACTAATATGCCCAAGACGCTCACGACGTACTTTGGACTGAATGACTTCAACACCGCATTTCTCACAGACAACACCTCTGTGTTTCATGCGTTTGTACTTACCACAGTTACATTCAAAATCCTTTACAGGACCGAAAACCTTTGCACAAAAGAGACCGTCTCGCTCAGGTTTGAATGTTCTATAATTAATCGTCTCAGGTTTTTTAACCTCACCATGAGACCAGTCATTAATCTGCTCAGGTGAAGCCAGAGAGATTTTTACCTTGTTAAATTTTGCTGGTCCTTTTGGCTTCTGAAAAAAATTAAATAACTCTTCCACGAATTCACCTCTTCCTTGTGTTTAGGATATGCCTGGACTTATTTAATGCCAGACTTTGAAGAGATCAGGTTCGGAGCAAATATAATTGCCCCGAACAATCAACTGATTTTCCTATTCTTCAATAAGTTCCATGTTCAAACAAAGTCCCTGTAGCTCTTTCACAAGTACGTGGAACGATTCTGGTAAACCAGTTGTAAGGAAATTATTTCCTTTAACGATGCGTTCGTACATTGTTGTACGTCCTTCAACATCATCAGACTTTACAGTCAAGAACTCTTTAAGGGTATAGGCAGCTCCATATGCTTCCATTGCCCATACCTCCATCTCACCAAGACGCTGTCCACCAAACTGAGCCTTACCACCAAGCGGCTGCTGGGTAACAAGAGAGTATGGACCAGTCGATCTGGCGTGAATCTTATTATCAACCAAGTGATGAAGTTTCAGCATATACATCACACCAACAGTCACTAGATTGTCAAAAGGTTCACCGGTAAGACCATCATACAATTGACTCTGACCAACCTCATCAACACCAGCTTCTACTAGCAGATTTCGAATTTGCGCCTCTTCTGCACCATCAAATACAGGCGTAGCCATATGAAGGCCTCGGCGGTGACGGCGAGCCCAATCAACGAGATCTGCATCACTCTTACCATCGACGATAGCGTTGTACTCAGCTTCACTGTATACAGCTTTAATTTTCGCCTTAATCTCCTCGGTAGCATACTGTTCGGCGAGCTTCTCGAGTTGATGCCCTAGTTTTCTAGCAGCAAAACCTAGATGCACTTCAAGTACCTGACCAACGTTCATACGAGACGGAACACCAAGAGGGTTCAACACGATATCTACGGTATCACCTTCAGCGAAATATGGCATATCTTCTTCCGGCAAAATTCGGGAAACAACACCTTTGTTACCGTGACGACCAGCCATTTTATCACCAACGGAAAGCTTACGTTTGGTTGCAACATAAACTTTAACCATTTTTACAACGCCTGGAGGAAGGTCATCTCCCTTCTTCTGGCGCTCGATAATCCCGTTATATCTACCACTGATTAGTTCAGCTTGTTTTGCATAACGCTCGTAGACATCGTCAATTTGATCAGCAATTTTAGCACGCTCAGAAAAGTCGACTTCCTTCAACCTATGAAAACCTATCGCAACAGCATCTTCTGATTGAATTTTCTTGCCAAGCTTTACAACTACCTCACCTTTTTTATTAGTGATATCTTCCTTGGCAGTTCGACCAGCAATGAGGTCTCCAAGATCTCGGCAAACACCATTTCTAAGACTTCTTAACTCATCATTACGATCGCCCTCAAGTTTCTCAATCTCGAGATCTTCAATCATGAGAGAGCGTTCATCCTTATCAACACCCTTTCTAGAAAATACCTTCGCATCAATTACAACGCCGGTAACTCCTGGAGGTACACGAAGACTTGAATCTTTTACATCTTGTGCCTTCTCTCCAAAAATGGCTCTGAGTAGTTTCTCCTCAGGAGAAAGAACAGTCTCACCTTTTGGTGTAACCTTACCTACTAGAGTATCACCAGCCTTGATTTCAGCACCAATTCTTACGATACCTGAATCATCAAGGTTACGAAGTGTTTCTTCAGACACATTTGGAATATCGCGAGTGATTTCTTCTTTACCAAGCTTGGTATCCCGTGCCATTGTTTCAAATACTTCAATGTGCACTGAGGTGTAGGTATCTTCTTTAAGGAGTCTCTCGTTTACGAGAATTGAATCCTCAAAGTTAAACCCTCGCCAAGGCATAAAGGCGATGGTGACGTTTTTACCAAGAGCAAGTTCACCAGCTTCACAGCCTGGGCCATCAGCCAGAAGAGTACCCTTCTTAACAGGTGTCCCTGGCAGAACTGTTGGATTCTGAGTAAAACATGTGTTCTGATTAGATTTCTTGTATTTGCCAAGACGATAAACAGCAATACCTGTATCATAGCCATCAACACCAGGCTTGTCGTAGCGAACAACGATTCTGTTAGAATCAGATTCTTCAACAACACCTTCACCAGCACTTAAAAGACATGCACCGGAATCAGCTGCAACATATCGCTCCATACCAGTACCAACAAGTGGTGCTTCGGTAATCAAAAGCGGCACAGCCTGACGTTGCATGTTCGATCCCATGAGCGCACGGTTAGCATCATCATTTTCAAGAAAAGGAACAAGTGATGCAGCTACGGAAATAAGCTGATTTGGAGCTATATCCATATAGGTTACTTTATCAGCACTCGCTGTAAGAACCTCTCCCTCTTCACGTGCGATAAGCATTGCATCAGAGATAGTTCTAGCGTCATCTCTTGCAACCAGCGCTGGTGCAATAAGTTGATTTTGCTCCTGAAGAGCACTGAGATACTTAATCTCATCAAGAATAATTCTGTCTTCTACCTTCCGATATGGAGTCTCGATAAAACCAAAACGATTAATTCTAGCATAGGTAGCAAGAGAAACAATAAGACCAATGTTGGGTCCCTCAGGTGTCTCAACTGGACAAATCCTACCGTAGTGAGTTGGATGAACATCACGCACCTCAAAACCTGCACGTTCACGAGATAAACCACCAGGTCCAAGAGCTGACAAACGACGTTTGTGAGTAACCTCAGAGAGCGGGTTGGTTTGATCCATGAACTGAGATAGCTGAGATGTACCAAAAAACTCTTTGATAGCAGCTGAGATCGGTTTTGGATTAATAAGATCGTGTGGCATTAGGGTTTCAACGTCCTGGAGAGTCATACGCTCTCTAATTGCGCGCTCCATTCGAACGAGTCCCATGCGATATTGATTTTCAACAAGCTCACCAACAGTACGAACACGTCTGTTACCGAGATGGTCAATATCGTCAATTCCACCTTGATGATCTTTAAGGCGGACAAGGTATTTTACAGCTTCTACTATATCTTTCTTTGTAAGAGCTCTGTTTTCAATATCTACATCAAGTCCAAGCTTAGCGTTAATTTTATAACGACCAACCTCAGAAAGATCATACAGATCACCATTAAAAAAGAGATTTTCAAAAAATGTTTCAGCTATCTCAATAGTAGGTGGACTTGATGGTCGCAGTCTTCTATATATTTCTAGAAGTGCTTCCTCAGTAGTAGCAACTTTATCAAGATTAAGTGTATTACTAAAAGAGCTTGAATACTTAACACCATCAATATGTAGGGTCTCAAATTGATTGATCCCAGCTTCTTCTAAAGTTTCAAGTGTGATCTCAGTAACTTCAGAATTACATAAATACAATGGTTCTTCGGCTCCATCTACAGTTATGGTAGAAGCAAGACACTTGCCCATAATGGTTTCTTTGGAGGCTTTTAAGAACTCAATACCTGCTTCACTAATTTTCTTACAAAGAACCTTGCTGATTTTTCTGCCTTTTTTGGCTAAAATCTCACCATCTTGAGGATTCACTAGATCAAACTCAAGACGCTGGCCGGCAAAAAACTCATCTTTAAAACCAATCCAGTATTCACCTTTTTCGTACTTAATAGTTTCAACAGGGTAGAATTCTTTAAGTAACTCTTCACTGGTAAAGCCGAGAGCTTTCAGTAGTGATGTTACAGGAAACTTTCTTCTACGATCGATTCTAACATGAAGAATATCTTTTATATCAAACTCAAGGTCAATCCATGAACCACGTACAGGGATAATACGTGCAGAATAGAGAAGCTTTCCAGAAGAATGGCTTTTTCCGCCATCGTGACTGTAGAAAAGACCTGGAGATCTTTGTAACTGGGATACAATTACTCGCTCGGTGCCGTTAATTACAAACACACCGTCTGCGGTCATTAGTGGAAGAGAGCCAAGAAAAACCTCTTGCTCTTTCATATCTCTGATGGTCTGTACACCAGTCTCCTCGTCAACGTCAAAGGTGATCAGACGTACAACAATTTTTAATGGTATGTCATAAGTCATACCACGTTGTTGACACTCCTGTACAGTATACTTGGGCTCACCAAATTTATACTTCAGGAACTCAAGGGAACACAGACCGTTAAAGTCATTAATCGGGAATATATTCTTAAGAATTGCCTGAAGACCAAAATCATCTCTTTCTTCAGGAGCGCGATCTATTTGCAAAAACTGCTCATAAGAAATACGCTGCATGGAGATAAGATGTGGTGGCTCCAGTACATTTTCGGCGGTGGCAAAATTCTTTCTAACTCGTTCCATAGTCGTCCTCAATATAGCCTGGTAAATTCGTTACGATAATTATTATTGCAACAGAAACAACTTTTAAACACATACTACTATTCCGTTACAGCATCACCGTAAAGGAGTGAAAAAGGTGCGATGCCTCTTAAAAAGGCTAAGATGGAAAATAACATTGCATTAGGGAAAAAATAAGCTAGACTGGCAACAATAGAGTTGTATTTCAACATTGAGTTTACCTTTTTTGATATTTATATGTCCAACCGCAATCCTGCGGCCCACTTACCCTAACTACATGTTTTTACTAGCTTTTTACAGCCTCGTGATCTTTTCGCTTAAAAAGCGAAACACGCTGCAGGTGTGATACCTGCAGCGTGTTTTTAACGCTATCTAGTGTTTGCCTATGTCAGACGAACACTTTGTGTAAGAAGATTACTTAATCTCTACACCAGCTCCAACAGCTTCGAGCTTTCCTTTCATCTCTTCAGCATCTTCTTTAGCGATACCTTCTTTGAGAGGAGCAGGAGCACCTTCAACGAGAGCTTTTGCTTCTTTGAGTCCAAGACCAGTAATTGCTCGAACTTCTTTAATTACTTTAATCTTCTGATCACCAGCAGATGCGAGAATGAGGTCGAATTCAGTCTTCTCTTCGGCAGCTGCACCAGCATCACCACCAACAGCGCCAGCTGCAGCAACAGCAACAGGAGCAGCAGCAGAAACACCAAATTTTTCTTCGAATTCTTTGATGAGCTCAGAAAGCTCGAGTACGGACATATTGGAAATGAACTCAATTACGTCTTCTTTTGTAACAGCCATGGTATATTACCTCTTTTATAAAATTCCGTTTTGTGATTGTTAAAAACTTTGCTTAATGCTTAAGCTTGTTCCTTTTGATCTTTGATAGCCTGAAGACCATATACAAATGTACGTGGTACGCCAGAAAGCACTTGAACAAGTCCGGTAGGAACGTTGTTCATTACAGAAAGCAACTGACCAAGCAGAACTTCTTTGCTTGGAAGCTTTGACAGTGCTACTAATCGATCATTGTCAATTTTTTCCCCTTCAAGAGCAACAGCACGAATAACAAACTTATCGTGATCTTCTGCAAATTTGGCCAGTACTTTCGCTGGACCTACAGGATCAGAATAAGCTGTTACTACAGCAGTGGTACCGGAAAAATCTTCGGCTAAAACAGCACTATCGGTATCAACTGCAGCTCTTTTAAGGAGAGTGTTCTTGGCAACTCGAATCTCAGAATCACAGTCTCTCAGTTCTTTCCTGATCTGCTGTAATTCAGATACTTTCAAGCCGCAATAGTCAGCGACGACAGAAAACTTCGCCCTACTGAATGAATCATTCAGTTGGGAGACCAATGTCGCTTTATCATCACGATTCAAAGTACTCCTCCTTTAGGTTTTAAGGTTTCTGATATTCGAATCAGCAGCTACAAGATATGGGTGGAACCCACAAACCGGAATAAAGTAAACTTAATCACGGGTTTAATCTCGGCAGGATGCTCTAGGAGCTATTAAACTTTGATTATTAAAAAATAATCTGTGGTACCTGCTGTCTTCGACTCAAACATCAACTACAAAAACTACTACAAACAGCCTCTTTACTACTATCTATTTAACCAGTGTTCTCAAGTGTATTGGATCAATCTTAACACCAGGTCCCATGGTGGAACTAATGGTAACACTCTTGAGATAAACACCTTTACTGGAAGATGGCTTCAATTGAATAATTTTATCAATAAAAGCAAGTGCATTCTCAGTAAGTTTCTCTGCACCGAAAGAAACTTTACCGATACCTGCATGCATAATACCGGTTTTGTCTACTTTGAAGTCAACCTTACCAGATTTAATTTCTTTAATTACATTCTCTAAATCAAAGGTAACTGTACCAAGCTTTGCGTTTGGCATAAGATTACGTGGTCCAAGAACACGACCTATCTTACCAACTGTTCCCATCATATCTGGGGTTGCAACAGTCTTGTCAAATTCAAGCCAACCATCTTTGATTTTCTCAACTAGGTCATCACCACCAACAAAATCTGCACCAGCTTCTTTCGCTTCTGCTTCTTTTGCTCCTTTGGCGAATACAAGTACTCTAGTTTCTTTACCAGTACCGTTTGGTAAAACTACAGACGAGCGAATCATCTGATCTGCATGACGCGGATCAACACCGAGTTTCATTGCGATATCAAATGTTTCATCAAACTTTGCGCAAGACATATCTACGACTTTTTTTACAGCTTCTTCGAGAGTGAGTTCCTGAACCTTGTCGTAGCTCTCTGCGTTCGCGGTATATTTCTTTCCTCTTTTCGGCATATCAGCCTCCTACTCTGAACAGGATCTTGTCCTGCCGGCAGTATTTTAAAATAATTTGCTACTACTTAGTCTACTACAGTAATACCAGCACTTCTTGCAGTTCCTTCAACAATACGCATTGCAGCTTCAATGTCGTATGCATTCAGATCTGGCATTTTGATCTCTGCGATCTCACGAATTTTATCGCGACCAATCTCAGCAACACGCTCACTTTTAGGATTTCCAGAACCTTTAGCGAGATTAGCAGCCTTCAGCAAAAGTACAGATGCTGGAGGTGTCTTTGTGATGTAGCTGAAAGAACGATCTTGATAAACAGTGATAACAACAGGAACGATAGTATCACCCATGGACTGTGTCTTAGCGTTAAACGCCTTACAGAATTCCATGATATTGACACCATGCTGTCCAAGCGCAGGACCGACAGGAGGTGAAGGATTCGCCTTACCTGCTGGTATCTGTAACTTAATGAATGCCATCGCTTTTTTGGCCATCGTCTTACTCCAACAAAAACAGTTTCTTAAAAACAATAGAATCCAGCACAAGGCTGGATTCCCAAATCCCCTTAAACTTCGGGGTACAAATTATGTATTAGTAACCTGAACAAATTCCAGTGTAACAGGTGTCTCTCTACCAAAGATAGATACCATTACCTGAACACGACCTTTCTCCGGATATACTTCATGAACAACGCCCTGAAAGTTAGCAAAAGGTCCGTCAATAACACGAACGTTTTCACCAACATCAAACACAACCTTAGGACGTGGACGCTCAGAGCCTTCCTGAATACGGCCAATAATCTTCGCAGCTTCTTCGTCAGTTAAAGGAATTGGATTTTTGTCATCACCAACAAAACCAACAACTCTCGGCATATTTTCATGAATCGTATGCCAAGTAGTATCGTTTAGCTCCATGCTGACAAGCATATAGCCCGGGAAAAATCTTCTTGAAGAAGTCTTTCGCGAGCCTTTCACCATTTCTACAACTTGTTCTGTCGGAACTAAAATTTGGCCGAAGAAATCTTCAAGGCCATCTTTTCTAATTCTATCCTCCAGAGTAAGTTTTACTTTTTCCTCAAAACCGGAGTGAACCTGTAACATGTACCATTGTCTTGCCATATTGATCTCTCTGAAAAAGGTTTACATGTCAGCTTATGCACATGCAATAGCTATTACCCAAGAACGTAAGAAACGACTTTACCAAGGGCAAAATCAACTGTTCCTAGATAAATCGAAATCACACCTGTCAAAGCCACCACAATACCGGCCAGACCAACGGTCATCTTCTTGTTGGGCCACGCAATCCTGAAAAACTCAGTCTTTACTTCAAGACAGAATTGTTTGATGCTCGCAGGAGAAAAAGATGTTTTCTCTTCAACCTTTGAGGCGCCAGACTTATTTCCTTTGTTTTTCGCTTTCGCTGCCATATCAGCCACTCCAAACTTTAACGGACACTCTTATAATATAAAGAGCCTCCTAAGAAGACTACAATAAAACATGGCAGGCCAGGAGGGACTCGAACCCCCAGCATCCGGATTTGGAATCCGGCGCTCTACCAATTAGAGCTACTGGCCTGCACTACTACTACTTAGTCTCTTTATGAGGAGTATGACTCCTGCAAAAAGGACAGTATTTATTAAACTCAAGCTTATTTGGAGTGTTCTTCTTGTTCTTTGTGGTGGTGTAGTTACGACGTTTACATGTACCACAAGCCAAGGTTACTATATCTCTCATTTAAGTTTCCTATCTATAAAAAACCCGACCCTCACAAAGGATCGGGTTAAACAACTATAAAAGTGTTACTCTGTAATCTCAGAAACAACACCAGCACCTACAGTTCTACCACCCTCACGGATAGCAAAACGCAGACCAGCATCCATCGCAATTGGGGTAATAAGTTCTGCGTCAATCGCAACATTATCACCAGGCATTACCATTTCGGTACCCTCTGGTAGGCTCACAACACCGGTAACATCAGTGGTTCTAAAGTAGAACTGTGGACGGTAACCGTTGAAGAATGGAGTATGACGTCCACCCTCATCCTTACCAAGGATATAACACTCAGCCTTGAACTTAGTATGAGGAGTAATAGAACCTGGAGCAGCAAGTACCTGACCACGCTCAATCTCTTCACGCTTGGTTCCACGAAGAAGTGCACCGATATTATCACCTGCTTGACCCTCGTCAAGAAGTTTACGGAACATTTCAACACCTGTACAGGTGGTCTTCGCAGTCTCTTTAACACCAACTATTTCAATTTCCTCACCAACTCGGATAATACCACGCTCTACACGACCAGTAGCAACTGTACCACGGCCGGAGATAGAGAACACATCTTCAATTGGCATAAGGAAAGGTTGATCTACATCACGCTCTGGCTCAGGAACGTAAGAATCTACTGCTTCCATAAGGTTCCAGATACATGCAGCTTTTTCTTCATCTTCTGGATTCTCAAGTGCGAGAAGAGCAGAACCCTGTACAAATGGAATATCATCACCAGGGAATTCGTAATCATCAAGAAGCTCACGAAGCTCCATCTCTACAAGCTCGATAAGTTCTTCATCATCAACCATGTCACACTTGTTGAGAAATACAACCATTGCTGGTACACCAACCTGACGAGCAAGAAGAATGTGCTCTCTGGTCTGTGGCATCGCACCATCAGTTGCAGCAACAACAAGAATAGCACCGTCCATCTGAGCAGCACCGGTAATCATGTTCTTAATGTAATCAGCGTGACCTGGGCAATCTACGTGCGCGTAATGACGACCTTCGGTCTCATACTCTACGTGTGCAGTTGCAATGGTAATTCCACGCTCTTTTTCCTCAGGAGCCTTGTCGATGTCACTGAAATCGGTGAAGTCTGCCTGACCTTTAGTTGACAATACGCGAGTAATCGCTGCAGTTAAAGTGGTTTTACCGTGATCAATGTGACCAATTGTTCCAACGTTAACGTGCGGTTTCGTCCTTTCAAATTTTTCTTTTGACATCTTCCTGTCTCCTCAGGGGGTTTGAAAAAGTATTCAGACTCTATTCAAATAACCTCAATGGAGCCCACGACCGGATTTGAACCGGTGACCTCATCCTTACCAAGGATGCGCTCTACCAACTGAGCTACGTGGGCAAATCTATCTAACATGGAGCGGGAAACGAGACTCGAACTCGCAACCCTCAGCTTGGAAGGCTGATGCTCTACCAATTGAGCTATTCCCGCACACTTTGCAACAAAGTGTAAAAAGTGAAATGGTGGTGGGGGAAGGATTCGAACCTTCGAAGGCTGAGCCGACAGATTTACAGTCTGTTCCCTTTGGCCACTCGGGAACCCCACCACTTTTTTGGACACCTAAAAAAAGGTGCCGCTTTATACACTCTCGTACTTATCTTGTAAAGCACTTTTTCTATAATTTTTATGGAGCTGGCGATGGGACTTGAACCCGCAACCTGCTGATTACAAATCAGCTGCTCTGCCAATTGAGCTACGCCAGCCCATAGGGTGAGAGAATATACATTCTTTCGATTTTATGTTCAATACATTTTTTTACTTCATGTTGTTTTTTTTCAACATCAAAAATGTATGAACAGTGCTTCTACCAAAAAAGGGCTGGTTCTAAAACAGAACCAGCCCTCGTCAAACTCACTTAAACATTATAGAATACTACTCTTTAAGTGGATCCTTTGCAAATGAACTTTCACGATACTTCTCAAAAGTCATAGCCGCTGTACGGAATACAATATGTGCAAACTTTGTATACGGAAGGTACAGGAACAGCATGAAAATTGAAACAAGGTGTGCAAAGTATACAGTATAACCAATAAGAGGCTGATTCATCCAACGAAGAATTTCTGCACCCATACCAGTTGCACCAACAGCTGCAATTACCCAGATAAGGAACCAGTCATAGAAAGTTCCCTTAGAACCTGTCTCTGCTTCTGTCTTCTTACGGTTTATCCAAAGTTGTGCAATACCATAAAGAAGTGCAATACCTGCAATGTTAGCTCCAATCTTGTTAAGATCAGTAAGTGGCAGAGGGCCATGATACTCAGGCCAGATCAGACCAAGAACGTCTTGTCTAAAGAGTGCCCAGCAAGTCATCCACGCAAGGAAGATGAAAGCGAACATCAAAGGCATGTGACCCTTTACTCTTGCTTTCTGATCACCACACTCATTAAACCTGTTGTGCTTGAAAATTTCAAGTGCTGCAGGCCAGTAGAAGTCTTTGATGAACTGTACAATTGAAGGACGATACTCACCTTTAATACCAGCTTCTTTAGTCATCTGTTGCCACATCTTATAAACACCCATACCGCAGGAAAATAGACCTAGACCAAGGGCAGGTGTCATAACCACTGCAATAAAGAAGATGTTTTTAGCATACCAATGAAATTCCCACTTTCCAAAGAACTGGGTATAACCATATTTGGCAAAAGTAGCAGCATCAGGAAGTGCAAAACCTGAAATCATGAAATCTGTAGACTGTACACCAACTGTGGAAAGCAGAATCATCATGATCCAGATAACCACAGGCAGACCAATCATCACTGGCAAACCCTTTGCTGTTGAGCAAAGCTTTGCAAGTGGTCCTGGCCATCCGTAATGGGTATAAGCATAAGAGCGAATAGCACCCAAAACATCACCAGGCTTAGCGCCACGTGGACAGTTAGCAGTACAATCACCACATTGGTGACAAAGGAAAACATCAGGATCAGCCACAAGCTTATCCTTCATACCCCACTGAGACCAAATCATCTCTTTGCGTGGAAATGGCTTCCCTTCTTTTGAAAGAGGACACATGACAGAGCATGTTGCACACTGATAACACTTTTTCATCGTGTCACCACCGGCCTCTTTTAAGTGTTTAATAAATCCTAAATCGGGTTGAACATTCATTCTCTTCCTCCTGTTCTATTATCAAAAAACGTATAAAATATTTTACAAATACACTTATATAGAAAGGTGCATGATTAATTAATCATGCACCTTTTTGATAACAACAGCTTAGAAGCCTTTGAATGGATTTGGTCCCATCTCAACGATCTCTTCTACGAAGTCGTTAATGATTTGTGGAACCTTATCGTAATCGGTAATCGCGATCTGCTCAGAAGCACAACGCTCTGGCTCAAGGCCAAGAGTAGAAAGAGTATCACCAATATTTTCCATACGCTTATTAGCAATCTCGGAGCCCTTAACGAAGTGACACTGATAGTCATCACCGTAAGTACAACCGAGAAGCATTGCGCCGTCCATACCAGCAGAGAGTGCATCTCTGATCCATGCCATGTTAACGGAACCAAGACAGCGAACTGGAATAAAACGTACCATGTGATTGAGACCGTTACGCTTCATACCAGCCATATCAAGCGCTGGGTAAGCATCGTTTTCACAAACGAAAACAATAATACGGAGACGATCATCATCATCCTCAGGAACCTCTACAGCCTTAACCATAGAACCGATCAGATCGATATTGTAATCCTTGAAGCCAATAATACGCTCTGGACAAGCACCCATACAGGTACCACAACGACGACAACGGGTTGGGTTCGGTAGTGGAGTTCCTTTCTCATCATCATCAAGTGCGCCGAAAGGACATTCCTCAGTACAACGCTTACATTGAGTACAACGCTGCATGAAAAACTCTGGGTAAGTTGCATCACCAGAACGAGGATGAACTGCTACACCACGATCAGAAGATTCGATACACTGAATCGCCTTAAGTGCTGCACCTGTTGCATCATCGATGGTCTCATCAATGGTCTCAGCCTTACGAACACCACCACAGGTGTAAACACCAGTACGACGGGTCTCGTATGGGAAACAGATAAAGTGAGAGTCTGCATAACCATCAAAGAGCTCAAGGTCAGAGAATGCTGGACCCTGACGATATGCAAGATTGATGCTATTCTCATCCTTAGTGGTTGGCTCCATACCAGCAGCCAGAACAACCATATCTACATCAAGAGTAAGATCTTCACCAAGAAGAGTATCTTCTGCGGTTACAGAAAGGGTGTCACCGTTTTCTTCTACAGCAGTTACAGCAGCCTTGGTCATGAAAATACCATCGTTAAGCTGTGCGTTCTTGTAGAAAAGTTCCATGTGACCAGGAGTACGCATGTGCTGATAAAGGATGTATGCTTTACCATCTTCGTTATCTTGACAAACATACTGTGCCTGCTTCAATGCAACCATTGAAGTTACAGAGTTACAGTAAGGGAAATCTTTATCATCGTCTTTTCCACCTGGGCTCTGAACAAAGGCAACATTTGCAGGAACCTTACCTTCAGCTGCGAGTTTTTCGAACTCAGCGTTGGTAACAACTTTTGGAGAAGATGGGCTCAAGTGCTCATACTCAGAAACATCAGCAGGCTTCCAACCGGTTGCAAGAACAACAGCACCAACAGTGGTAGCGTTCTCGTCAACCTCGGTGTAAACCTTAAGACCTTCGTTTGGATCTTCCATTTCACCTTTATCAATAGCTTCTTGCTCATCAACGCCAACCTTTGCAGGTGCATCCCACTCACCCTTAGTACCAGCATCTTTGAAGGTTACTTTGAAATCACCAGGAGCACCACCGATACGAGCTACTTCGGTCCCTGTCTTTACGGTAATCTTATCGTTTGCATTGATAGCAGCTACAAGTGCTTCCGCTGGATTCTCTTCTAAATCCATCCATGGAGCTTTTGTTGGAAAAGATTTTCTCCAATTAATAGCTTTGCCACCAAGTGCATCTTCTTTCTCTACAACAATTACGTCATAACCGGAAGCAGCAGCTTCTTTTGCAGCAGTAAGACCAGCCATACCACCACCCATAACAAGGATGGTTCTATTGATAACTTCCATCTTGAATGCTTCTGGAAGTTCAGTCTTTTGTGCACGGGTACAAGCCATTCTCATATAATCCTGAGCGGTCTCGTTGAGAAATTCTGCAGCTTCTGCGTGAGGTTCTTCACCTTCTGCAGGCTTAATTTCTGCCCATACAACCTGCTCACGAAGGTTTGCACGTACAGTAATTTTATCTTCGCCGAAATTAAACTCATCGGTCATAACACGTGGAGAACAAGCGCCAATCACTACAGTGTTGGTACCTGCAGCAATGTCAGCTTCAATGAATGCACGTCCAGCTTCGCCACAAAGGCATTCGTGGCTCTTGCACTCCATTGACATTTCACCGGAAACAACTTCGGAAAGTGCCTCCATATCGAGGGCATCTCCAATGCCACAACCGGAACATAAATATGCGCAATATGTCTTATCCATTGATCCTACCTCCTGGAAACCTGAATTGCCTTTAAGGCAGCTGCAGTGGATGTTTGAGTAGTAGTTACAACATCAGCTGCTTTCTTTGCACAACCAGCTGCAATCATACCCTTATCGAGATCAGTAATTACGAAACCGCTATCGTCCATTGTAACGTCTGCAGGTGCATTACCAACAAGACTTGGCTCCATACCGGTAGCAAGAACTGCCATATCTACCTTCTGGCTCATTTTCTCACCACTAACAGCGTCTTCTGCAACTACAGTTACACCACCATCAGCTTCAGCTACGATATCAGCAACCTTTCCTTTGATAAAGGTAGCCTTCTCGTCTGCCATTCTGACTTCACGGAACTTCTCGTATTTACCAGGAGTTCTAAGATCAATGTAGAAAACATAAATCTGTGCATCTGGATATTGCTCACGTACGTAGGTCATCTGCTTGAATGTAGCCATACAACAGATATGTGAACAGTATTCAAGGTGATTTTCATCACGAGAACCAGCACACTGTACAAATGCGATAGACTCTGGCTCTTTGGAATCACCAGGACGAATAATCTTACCAGCAGTAGGACCACTTGGTGCAGCCATACGCTCGATCATCATGTTAGTAACGATCGCATCAGAAGATTCTGACTTGAGATTCTCAATCTTAGTAGGCTCATAAGGAGTCCAACCAGTAGACCATACAATAGAACCAACATTTACAGTAATTGTCTCAACAGCCATATCAAGATCTACTGCATCATACTTACAAGCTTCTTTTACAGCAGTAGCACCAGCATCAGAAAGAGCTTCTTTGTTGATTACATAGCGACGTGGAAAAGCCATCTCGTGTGGAAGATAGGCAGCTTTGCTGTTATCAAGACCAAAGTTGAACTCATTTGGAATCTCGTCAGGACAAGCTGCAGCACACTCACCACATGCTGTACAGTTACTGTTTACAAAACGAGGAGCAACTTCAAGAGTTACTTCGTAGTTACCAGCTGAACCGGAAACTGATTTAACAGTTGTCATGGTGTAAGTTCTGATCTTGCGATTGTCTCTTACACGCTTAAAGTTAATTTCCAGACCACAGCTTGGTGGACACATCTTAGGAAAATACTCATTCAATTGGGCAACACGACCACCAAAGGTAGCTTCTTTCTCTACGAGAAAAACATCGTTGCCGACTTCGGCGGCTTCAAGCGCTGCAGTTAGCCCGCTGATACCTCCGCCTACGACCAATACTGCACCCGAGGTGCCTTGCTCGTCAGTCATACCATTTCCTCCATATTTACTCTTAAAATATCCTATTGATACTGAGCATTTCGAAAAACACCTAATATCAACCGTTAAACAAAAAACTCAAAAAAAACAAAATACCATTTTAACTTAGGCGAGACAACAGTAATTACTGCAAGCTCGCCTAAGTTAAAAAGGCCTAATACTAAAAAAAAATCTCCAAGGATATAAAATCCTTGGAGATTTTTCGCTTACTGCGTCACATCATAAGATGATCCTTGACATTAGATCCAAGGCTCGGTCTCAACGATGTTAAGACACTCAACTTTCTCACAGAGCCATTCTTTGGTCTCTGGGTTGAAAGTGGAGTTAACGAAGCACTTCCAGTTTTCGTCATCAACTGTTGGGAAATCAGATCTGTAATAGAAACCTGGGTAACGGGATTCTTTACGGAACTCAATGTGACGAATGTGGGTCTCTACACACCAGATACGATGGTAGTTCTCCCAGCAACGAAGAAGTTCATGAAGATCACCAGCAGCCATCTTGTCAGCATCCTCACGGAGCATTTCAAGAAGGTCAAGACAGATGTTCAGAAGCTTACCGGAAGTCATGTAGTATGTAGCAACACCACCACCATACTCATCAGTAGCCTTCATGAGACGCATCATAAGACCTGCAGGCTTGCAGTAATTAGGATTCACATCTTCAGCGGTAGAAGCACCTACGTGCTCGTAGTAACGCTTAACTGGAGCGTAAATCTCATCAGCAATCTCTTGTACAGACTGCTTGAGCTCTGGCTTGTAGTCTGCGTTATCACGACAGAACTTAACCATCTGCTTAGCACAAATACGACCCTCAGCGTGAGCACCAGAGGAGAACTTGTGACCGGAAGCACCAACACCATCACCAGCGGTGAAGAGACCATCTACTGTGGTCATACGGTTGTAGCCCCACTTGTACTGATGTGCACGTGAGTCATTAGCAACTTCAGGTACCCAGTCTTCTTGTGGACCAGAAACCCAAATACCACAACAACCGGAGTGAGAACCAAGCATGTATGGTTCGGTAGGCATAATCTCAGAACCTACTTTCTCAGGCTCTACGTTCATACCAGCCCAGAGACCAGCTTGACCTACGGACATATCAAGGAAATCTTCCCAAGCTTCAGACTCGAGATGCTTCCAGAACTTCTTAACAGACTTCTCGTCCATTCCAGCTTCACGACGCTCATCAAGGAAAGCGTTAAGAGCAACATCGGTAGCCATGTAGATTGGACCACGGCCTTCTTTGAGCTCTTTGATCATGAGGTGGTTACGAAGACAGGTAGGGGTAACCGCAGACTGTCCGTAAGGCATGTAGTTAGAAAGTTCTTCTTTCGCTGCATCGCCCATTGCGTAGAACTCACCAAGACCGTTAGCAACCTTAGCTTTGAAAAGAAGGAACCACGCACCAACAGGTCCGTAACCATCTTTGAAACGAGCTGGGGTGAAACGATTTTCCATCATGGTAAGAGTAGCACCAACCTGAGCACACATGGTGTAAGTGGAACCTGCGTTCCATACTGGGTACCATGCACGTCCTTTACCTTCACCAGTAGAACGTGGACGGAAAATATTAACCGCACCACCACAAGCTACCATTGCAGTCTTGCAACGGAAAATGTGTACTTCGTTCTCACGAGTAGAGAAACCAGCAGCACCAGCAATCTGATTAGGCTTATTAGCATCGAGAAGAAGCTTAACGATGAATACACGCTCAATAATGTTATCTGTTCCAAGTGCGGTAGCTGCAGGCTCTGCAACGATACACTTGTAAGACTCACCATTGATCATGATCTGCCACTTACCTGTACGTACAGGAGTTCCACCTTCACGAAGGCTTGGAGCAGGCTTAGAACCGTCAAGATTTTCGCCGTCAGCATCTTTCTTCCAGATTGGGAGACCCCATTCTTCGAAAAGCTTTACGGACTCATCTACGTGACGTCCACAGTCGTAAATAAGATCTTCACGTACAACACCCATGAGATCGTTACGTACCATCTTTACGTAGTTCTCGATTGGATTCTCACCAATGTAGGTATTAATAGCAGAAAGACCCTGAGCAACTGCACCAGAACGCTCAAGAGAAGCCTTATCTACAAGCTTAATTGTCATGTCAGCTGGAGCCCACTTCATAATTTCGAAAGCGGTACCACAAGCACTCATACCACCACCAACGATAAGAACATCTACATCATGCTCAATGATCGCTGGATCCACAACGGCGAGAATCTCACCTTTTGGTTTATTTGGTAATGCCATATTGAAATCTCCTTAAACTAAAGATTTTTTTTGCAATTATTGTCGTTCCAAACAGGAATTACTTAGGTGAAGGAAGATCAGCTTCGAGAAGCAGACATTCATCATCAAGATTTCCACCAGTCTCACCAACGTAAGCATTAGCAGCACCCTCAGCAGTAGTACGAACAGGGAACTTAAAACGCTTCATAGCGCCATTACGGAACTTAACAGTCCACATAATAGAATCAGCACTTCTCATTGGGTGAACTTGACCGCCCATTGGTACGAAGTCATCGTAACCACGAACAAAGATTGCTCCTTGTGGACAAATCTTTACACAGGAGTAACACTCCCAGCATCCATCAGGCTCTTGGTTGTAAGCCTTCATTTCGGCTTTATCCAATACCATCAGATCGTTCGGACAGATGTACATGCACGCGGTTTTGTCTCCGCCCTTGCAACCATCACACTTGGCAGGATCTACATAACTTGGCATTAAACTACCTCCTCAGTTTGTTTTAACTGTTGTGACCTCGAACTACTCGAGGCCCACTAAACTATACAAAACTAAAACTATTACTACTAAACTATAAAAAAACTAATTACCTCAGCAACCCCAATAAGAATTGAACCGCTTAAGCATTTATAATCAAACACCGTGCGGTCAAAATCAACGTGGCGTTACTAAAAAAATCGATACTACATTACGACACATTTTTATACGATGTTGACAAAAGAAAGTCAAGACAATTCGGACAATCTTGTAAATCTCAATTGTAGTCTTTACGAACCAGTACTTCTCTAGGTTTTGCGCCATCTGCAGGGCCTACAATTCCTTCCTTTTCCATCATTTCAATCATTCTTGCAGCTCTATTATATCCAACCCGCAGCCTTCTTTGCACCATTGATATAGAAGCCTGCCCAGACTCTGACACAGCCGCAACCGCCTCATCATAACGGGCATCATAATCCTCTTCCCCGCCCTCCTCAGATTCAGTCGTTTCCTTCTCTATTTCTTGCATAACAGTTTCATCATAACTTGACTCACCCTGTTCTTTCAAAAAGTCGACAATAGCAGCTGTTTCTTTTTCAGAAATATAGGCACCATGAATACGTTCTATTATAGCACCACCCGGAGGCAGAAAAAGCATATCACCAGCACCAAGTAAATGCTCTGCACCAACACCGTCTAAAATTGTTCTCGAATCAATTTTGGAGGATACTTTGAATGAAATTCTAGTTGGGAAGTTTGCTTTAATAAGACCCGTAAGAACATCTACTGATGGTCTTTGAGTTGCAAGAATCATATGGATACCTGCAGCTCTTGCCATTTGAGCAAGACGAGCTATAGAAGACTCAACATCTTTTGAGGCAACCATCATCAGATCTGCAAGCTCATCGACTATTATCACGATATACGGAAGCTTTTCCTCAGCTTCCAAATTATAAGAGTCAAAGCCCTTTACCTTTGCCTCCTCAAGCAAGCGATAACGTCGTTCCATCTCTCGAACCGCCCAATTAAGTGCCCTTGAAGCCATCTTTGGATCGACCACGACAGGGTGCAAAAGATGTGGTATCCCTTCATAACCGGAGAGTTCAATTCTCTTTGGATCAACCATAAGAAAACGAACTTCTTCAGGTGTCGCATTATATAAAATGGAAGCAATAATTGTATTAATCCCAACACTCTTACCAGCACCAGTTGCGCCAGCAATAAGTAAATGTGGCATCTTTGCAAGATTAGCCATGGCAAGCTTGCCAACTACATCAAGACCTAAAGCGATAGTAAGCTTATCAGATTTCTTCTGATATTCTTCTGCACAGAGTAAATCACGAATGCAAACAATTTGTCTGAGTTCATTAGGAATTTCAATTCCCAGTGCAGCTTTACCCGGAATAGAACCAACCACACGCACTGACTTCGCTTTAAGCCCAAGCGCCAGATCATCTGCAAGACCTACAATTTTATTTATCTTAACCCCTGGAGCAGGGGCGTATTCATAAGTCGTAACAACTGGCCCAGGTGCAATCCCTACAACCTTACCCTGGACTCCAAAATTATTTAACTGAGCCTCTAACTGTTCTGAGACTTTATAGAACGCCTTTTTATCAAGCTTAACACTTCGTTGCTTGTTTTGAGTAAGTAGAGACAGAGGTGGCAACTCCCAATCACCTCTTGCAATAGGCTGTGTAGAAAACTCTTCCTCTGTATCAGTTTGAACCTGTGCAAGTTCTTTCACAACTGGCGCTTGATTGCTAGCTTGAATAGCTGAAACTGCTGGGAGGTTATCTTCTAGTTCTGATTTTTCACCTGATATTTTTTTTCGTCGCTTAGGTTTCTTTTCCTTTGTTGACTGTTCACCTCCTCTACGAGAGAAAAGCCCAGCCCCTTTCTTAATAATATGCCCAACTAACAACAAAAGACTATAGGGAGAAAGTTTTGCTGCGAGCATCAGAGAAATTATAAAAATCAACACCAAAACCAGCAACATCCCACCCGTACCAACAACTGAATGAAGTGAAACCATTACTAACTTTCCTAAAAAGCCACCAAGGTTTTCATACAGAGGATCAAGAACTGCAAAAGATGCCAGCAGGCCACAAAAAGATGCTACAGCACCGGTTAAGCCAGCTATAAGCTGAGGGAGTCTTTCAAAGGAAAGTTTTGAAAAAAGAAACAAGACAGAGGAACATAAAAGCAAGGCAACAAACAGGTAACAACCCCATCCGACAAAACCAAACAGTAAATCAGCAATTACCTTACCAACCTCACCGCACCAATTGCTTTCGCTATGCAAAGCGGAAGAAAATAAAGATAGAAAGAGAAACACTGCAAGAAAAACACCGATGACAGCGAGCGCCTCTTGCTTAAAACCAGGATGTGAGTTTGCCTGTTCTTTGGCCATAAAATAGAATCTCCGATTATTACAACACTCAAAAAAAAAGACTTTTCCATTTAAGACATGCACTATAGCCGCCTTAAACAAAAAAGTCTAATTTTCAAAAAAGAGTACTTTACCTGTTTAACTGAATTTCTTCAATTAGTTACTACTCAGAACTAAGCCTCTTCACTGCATCCAAGACACCATTAATAAACTTTGGCGACTCATCACTACAAAAGCGTTTTGCGATCTCAAGAGCTTCATTGATAGCAACTTGAACTGGAACGTCCTCACAAAAATTCATCTCATAGACAGCAACACGCAATAAATTTCTATCAGTTACAGCAATTCTGGACATACGCCAATTATCAGCTGCCTCTTCAACTAACTTATCGAGCTCTTGCTGTTTTTCTACCACACCTTGGATAAGCTGAAGAGCATAAGAACGTGCCTTTTTATTAACCTGATAAATCACACAGAACTGCTCATACCTTTCGATTAGGCCAGCAGGGCTTATATCTGCTTCCGGGCTAAAATCATCCTGATACAAGAACTGCAAAGCAGCCTCTCTTGAAATTCGGCGAGTTCCCATTTTCACACCTTTAGCGTTGTACATTATTTAAAACACAAACAATTTGCTACCAATTGTAACAAATTCAATTCAACAAAAAAAGAGCTGCCTTTCTAATACAAGAAAAGCAGCTCTATAACTCTTCCGGCAAAGCCGACATACAATATATTAAAGAACGTCTACTAAGTTAGCCATCTCAATGGCAGCAACAGCAACTTCCGAACCTTTATTGCCTGCTTTAGTACCACTACGTTCAATAGCTTGTTCGATTGTCTCTGTAGTCAGAACACCAAACAGGACAGGTACACCTGTCTCAAGACCAACTTGAGCAGAACCCTTTGATACCTCATTTACCACAACATCAAAATGAGGAGTCGCACCACGAATCACAACACCAAGACATATCACAGCATCATATTTTCCAGCCTCAGCAAGTTTCTTTGCCACAAGCGGAATCTCATATGCACCAGGCACACGTACAACATCAATATCACTATCTGCAGCACCGGAACGAACCAGACTGTCTAAAGCGCCTTCGAGTAATTTGTCACACAAAAAAGAGTTAAAACGGGCAACAATAATGGCAAATTTCTTACCATCTGCTTTCAAGTTACCTTCAATAAAATTAGGCATTTTCGCACCCCTGTTATATTTAATTTTTATACTTTTTATTTTTTTATTCTTCGATGGCTATTAAGTGTCCCATGCGATCTTTTTTACAGCGAAGATAGCCTTCACTTTCCTGACCAGCCGGAATCTCAATCGCAACACGATCAACAACCTGAATACCATAACCTTCAAGGCCAATAATTTTCTTTGGGTTGTTTGTCAAAAGTGCCATCTTAGTCACACCAAGGTCACGTAAGATCTGTGCGCCAATACCGTAGTCTCTAAGATCCGCTTTAAAACCAAGCTCCTCGTTAGCCTCTACTGTATCATATCCTTTATCCTGGAGATTATAAGCCTTAAGCTTATTAACAAGCCCAATCCCTCGACCCTCTTGGCGCATATAAAGAACTACACCGCAACCAAAATCATCGATTGCTTTCATAGCAACCTTAAGCTGAAGACCGCAATCACAACGAGCTGAGCCAAAAACGTCACCAGTCAAACACTCAGAATGTACTCGTACAAGCACTTTTTCTGCATTTTCTATATCACCTTTAATCAATGCCATATGCTCAAAATCATCTACATCATTTTTGTAGACAATTGCTTGAAACTCACCGGCATGTTCAGTTGGGATACGTGCCTCTACAGCACGACGAACAAGAAGGTCTTCACGAAGGCGATATTCAACCAGATCTGCAATGGTAACGATCTTCATGTCATGCTTTTCAGCAAAGACATCGAGATCAGGCATACGTGCCATTGTTCCATCATCTTTCATAATCTCACAGATAACACCGGCAGGCTTAAGACCTGCAAGGCGAGAAAGATCAACAGAACCTTCAGTCTGACCGGTACGAACCAAAACACCACCAGCACGAGAGCGAAGTGGGAAAATATGACCCGGACTTACTAGATCACGTGCAGCTACATCATCACTAACTGCAACCTGAATAGTTCTTGCACGATCTGCTGCTGAAATTCCTGTTTCAACTCCTGTACGAGCTTCAATACTAACTGTAAAACCAGTACCATAAGGAGACTTATTATCACTCACCATCATCGGCAACTGTAATTTATCAACATGATCCGGGGTAAGAGTCAGGCATATCAGGCCACGTCCGTGGGTTGCCATAAAGTTAACGTCGTCGGCAGTACAAAATTCTGCCGCCATATAAAGGTCACCTTCATTTTCACGGTCTTCATCGTCGACCAGGATGACCATCTTCCCTGCTTTGATGTCTTCCAGAGCATCTTCAATAGAACTTACAGCCATAACATTCACTCTTTCCAATTTCGCCAATCTTGTTTACAAGTCAGCCTTCTAGTTATCCAACCATTAACGGAGAAAAAATCTCCAATTATAAAAATCCGTTTTCTGCAAGAAATGAGGCACTGAGATCATTTTTTACTCCTGCACCTTCTTGCTTGTTTAAATTCAGCAGTTTTTCAACATACTTACCGATAATATCAACTTCTATATTGACCTTACCACCAGGTGCAAGATCACCAAGCGTTGTCTCTTCTAATGTATGGGGGATTATTGATACAGAAAAATAATCAACTCCGCAATCATTAACTGTCAAACTGATACCATCAATAGTAACGGAGCCCTTCTCAATAAAATACCGGCCGTATTCGGATGGGAAGGAAAAAGTCAGAATTGTATAATCACCAACCTCTTCAAGAGATTTCAAACTAGCAAGACAATCAACATGTCCTGAAACAATATGACCACCTAGTCTGTCTGAAAGTTGAAGAGCTCGCTCCATGTTTACACTATCACCTGGGTGTATCTGACCAAGCTTTGTCCTAGATAAGGTCTCAGGTGACACATCTGCGCTGAATCTACGCCCGGAGATATTATAGGCGGTGAGACAAACACCGCAAACTGCAATAGACTCACCTTCCTCTGGATCAGGTAAATCGAACCCCGCTTCCAGATCGAAGACAACACCACCACCGGCGCCTCTTTTGCCAATCAGCTTACCTTTTCCCTGAACAATTCCCGTAAACATAGTCCTTACCTACTTCTTCCCATTCGACAAAAGTGTGTAACGCTTTAAGAATCACACACTTTAATTATCAGCTACTGTGCCTTATGCTCGAGAGCCTCTGCTTTTTTAATAAAGTCTGCTGCAATATTTTTGTGATTGTAATTGTCATGAATAGAGGCCACGGTACGATATGTATCAGCTGCCTTATCCTTTTTACCAGCTTCTATATAAATAGAGGCCATCTCTTCAAGCACCGAGACAGTACCAGCTGGATCACGATTACTACGGTACATATCCAGCAAGTCAACACAAAGCTTAATCGCCTCATCCCACTCTTTTAGACCACGGTGAATTAACAAAAATTGCTTACGCAGTGCTACCAAGCTCATCTCATCAAAGAGTTTATCACAAATATCCCATGCTCGTTGATAATGGGTTCTTGCCTGCTCGTACTCCTCTCGAGCCATGCATACATTACCCAACTGGTTGCAAGCGTTTGCGATGCCTTCTTCATTTTTTTCTTCTTCGTGAGCAAGAAGAACATTATGAAAAGCAATCGCAGCTTGAGCATGATTGCTATTTTCGAGAAAACGTTTGCCATCCTCGTACTCAGCTGTTACCGGATCAACCGGCTTCTTCGAATCTTCTTTTTTTGGTTGCTCAGCTATTGGCCCTATAGAGCCAAGATCTTGTACCTTAGTCATCTTTTTCTCCTTCACGAATCGCAGCAACTGCCGCCTTCGCTACATCTGCAACAGTTGTTTCAACCAGACATCCTTCATCACATATTTTGAGTGTTTCCTTGTCATCAGAAAGAGACATGAGCTGCATGGTCACTTCACTTGCTTGAATATAACCAAACAGTCTAGCGACCAGCCCACGCATTTCTGCGTCAGGATGCTGTAGAAAATGAAATAAATTAAAGAAAGGTGTAGCTCTAATCAAGTCAGGGCGTGTTTTTGCAATCTCCCCTAAACTCCACAAAACCTGAGGAGCAGTTGTTGGCTCACCTAAGAAATTCAATAAGTGCCTCGTAAAAGCACCAAAAATATCAGGACGCTTTGCTATTGCATAGCCCATAGTTTCAATCATGCCCCAAGGGGTCGCTGCCGAGTCAAGGGTGGAATCAAACATTCTATGTAAAAGCTCTGATATTTGCCCTGGTTCACGGGTAGATACACGGGCAGCAACACTCCCCATCATCCAAGCCACTCTCCAGCGCTCTTCATCAATCGGATTATAAAGAAGTCTCTGCATTAAACGAAGAGTCTTTTTATCATCAAAACAAAGCTCCACCAGACCATCAATATCACTAGCCTCGACCATTTCGGTGACAATCTTCTTATTGGCTCGTTTTTTCTTTCTCTTTCTATCAGGCTCTGGCTCTATCGCAATACGATCAAGTTGTTTCAGAGCATCGGGCATCTGCTGCTGCGCCAGCTCCTCTTTCTTTGTTTTAAGACGATCCGCAAGTTCAGATATCTCTGTATGCAGACGAACAAAGAACAGAACACCTCTTACAGCTCTACCATCAATGTTTTTCTCCGCAACAACCTGATGACTTCCTTCGTCGTAATTTTCAATGCGTCCAGTGAGATAATCGTCCTCGGGCATTAATTCCCAAGCAAAATCCCAGTTATCATTGCAAGCGAAGACTAAGGTTTCCACCATTGCAGCTCCGACATTATGACCTGTCGCATCACTACTGTATACAGCGCCACACTGACAGCGACCAACAGGGAATTCTGTCAGTTTTCGCTCAACTGAATCGGACGCCCTACCAACCTTATGCCCACAAAAAGGACACCAAGGTGGTGTTTGAACATTTTTCTTAGCCATTAAAACAGCTCCTGCCTGTTCGGTTGATAGCACCTTACAGATTTATTTTTCACAAAAAAATAAATCTGCTTAAAGGTTCTTCCCTTATTATAAAGAATCCAGCTTTGCTGGGTTCAGTAAATTCCAGACCAACCTTCAGTTAGCCGAGCTGCTCGTTTAGGCGAGCCTCAAAATTAGGATCTACAGAGTATCCAAGTTCTTTTGCTCTCAGCATATGACTATGGGCACGACTAAACTCTTCACTGAAATAGAGTGCAACAGCCATATTATTATGACCCAGAGGAGAATCAGGCTCAATCTCAAGTGCCTTGGCTGCTGATTCAACTGCACGCTCGTCCTCTCCCTTCATGGTGCAAACGGATGCAAGATTTAACCAAACAGTTACCAACTTAGGATTGTACTGCAGAGCTGTCTCATAGGAGGCAAGAGCTTTATCAAGCTCATTCTGCTGCTGCCAAATAAGTCCAAGATTTGCATGAGCTTGAGCACTATCTGGCTGAACCTTTATTGCCTGCATGTTCATTTCCTGTGCCTTTGTGATATCACCCTGACCAAAATAAATTGCACCAAGATTAATCATAGACTCATGACTCTGGTCATCGATCTCAATTGCTTTTTCAAGACACACAATTGCATCATCAATACGCCCAGCCTTCATATAAACAAGACCGAGATGATGAAAAGCCATTACGGAATTTGGATTTTGTTCACACTTCTTTTCAAGTTCTGCAATTACCTGCGGCAGATCTTCTTTTAACTCTTCAGACATAACCACCTCTATAATATTTTAGTTCCTTTGACCGACAAATAAGCAGTCAAAATCACACGTTTACAGTTAAATAAAAACTATTTTTCATACTGTTTTGCGGTCTACAGTATAGGCACCATCCGATGACATGCAAGTAGAAATCATGCTTTTCTTACATGAAAAACAAATAGAACCAAACAACAATCCTATAATTAATTAGCAATTAAATTTACCGGCACAATTGAGCGCAAGTGTTGCCTGCTCTTGAGCCAGAATCGCTTTGGCCAGCTTCACATCAGCCTGAATCTGGGCTATAAGTGTATCCACATTTGGAAACGCTACTTCTTCTCGTATAAACTTCAACAGGTTTACCTTGATCGGCTTACCATAAATATCCTTGCTGAAATCAAAAATATGAGCCTCTGCAACCAATCTCTTTTCAGGAAACGTTGGATTACGACCAATACTGAGTACACCGTCGTAACAAACACCGTCACAAATAATCTGAGCCACATAGACACCAAACTTTGGAATGAGATCTTCTTCAACCAACTTAAGATTGGCGGTAGGGAAACCTATCTTGCTGCCCCCTCGCTTAACACCATGCTGAACTTCACCACGAATTTGATAATTTCTGCCCATAAGCCTTGCTGCATCGACCATTTTGCCGTCTTTTACTAATTTACGGATACGGGTAGAGCTCACAGGTTTACCTTCATCATAAAAGGCATCCACCACTGTAACAGGAAAGCCCCTCTGTTCACCTTGAGCCCTTAGAAACTCGATATTCCCGGTACGACCTTTGCCAAATGCGTAGTCATAACCAACCACAAGATGCCTGATACCAAGACAACCAAGAAGAATTTTATCAACAAAATATTCTGCTGTAGTTCCGGCAAACTCTTTTGAAAAAGGAATCATCAGGAGAACTTCAACACCGGCCTGCTCTATTAGTTCCAGCTTTTGTTCAATTGTTGAAATAAGCTGAATGCCATCAGGTCGAAGAACTGCAAGTGGATGAGGGTTAAAAGTAATTGCAATACTGGTACCTTTAACCACTTTTGTTCTGTGTAGAACTTCAGAGAATAATTTTTGATGGCCAAGGTGCACTCCATCAAAGTTACCAATGGTCACACACGCATTGGTAAAACACTGTTGTATTTGTGTAATATCTGTAAATATTTGCATTATTCGCTCTTTATAAAACTATTTATTTGCTACACAGCACCAAGAAAGTCTTGACAAATTCCTTAGTAATTATAATATTCCGACCCGTTGCCGAAGTGGCGGAATTGGTAGACGCGCTAGGTTCAGGGTCTAGTGGGAGTATTCCTGTGGAAGTTCGAATCTTCTCTTCGGCACCAGATATATCAAGGTTTAATCTTAAGTATTACTTAGGGTTAAACCTTTTTTCGTTTGTACCGTTAGAAGATTTTTACCTCAAATCCCAAATTCCGACGTTTTACCTCGAATAGTGTGTGTAAATCTACTAACAGAAGAACACTCCATCCTATTATTCCAAAGACTCCCCCCACTACTTTAGAGACTCTCAAATAAGAGAATTTGCTATCAAGGCAACCCCTTCTGACTCTATTCAATTCATAGCAAAAACAAGAAACCAAGGAAAGACAATACGCAACAATCTTGGTTCTTAGCCAGCAATGGCAATTCCTGAAACCAGAGACAAAGTTCACTCCTTCATCAACGAAGTCAGGCAAGGTAAATTAAAAAAGAAGAAGAAGCAACAAACTTTGAAATAAATCTTTGAGAAACAGCTCAATTATAACAACTTAAACACCATCGTAAATTACAAACAAGTAGCCTTCTTCTATTTCTATACTTAGCTCAATTACTAAAAAAACAATTAACAAACAAGTGCGACTTTGTGGGCAAACTGTATTTTATAGGTAGAGACTATTGATATAAAGTAAGAAAAAAATCGATTATTTTTCAACGCTTCAGGTGGATTTCTAATTGCAATAGGGTATACTCAAAACGATTTTTATAAATATGCTCGGTTATAGACAACCTGCAAAAACAAAAGAAGAAAGTAGTTTTTTACTATAAGGTACAGCGCTATTCATGATCATTAATGTTGAATTATTTGGAAAAGCTGAAAAATGTTTTGTCTTTCGGAATTGTTCTCGTGTTGACATTGAGTCTTTAAGGCTGAAGAATCTTCCATTAAATGAATTGGTTAACTCGATAAATCTTATACAAGTTGACGAAAGTGAGAAACTATTTGTTAAAGTATTTTCCTCAAAATATGGCCATGATGCCTCAAAAAAACTGAACTTTTTCTTCCGTGAAATAATTTCTGAAAGATTGCTGTTCACTGCTCAGCCTCTTAGAGAATATAGAAACACTAAGAAATTATCAAAAATAGGTATAAAAACTCCTAAGGTGTATGCGGCTGGCTACTTTATTACCAGCATGAAAAGGCTCAATGGCATAATCATATATGAAAAACTTGACAATGTTATTACTCTTCAGGAGCTTCTCTTGCAAGATGGTTCAACAGAATTAAAGCAACATGTTTTGGACCAAATAAAAATTGACTATAAGAAGATGACAAAGCACAATATTCATTTTCATGATTTTCATATGAGCAACATGCTTGTTGACCAGAAAAATATGGATTTGTATTGGATTGATCCAACCTTGCACAGGATTCTAGGTTTTTAAAATGACAGAGCAATAAGGTAACTACAAGCGTTCGTACGATATTTCTGTTGGAAACTCTAGGCCAAGAGCTACTGGAAGGTCAATTCTTCTCTTCGGCACCAGATATGTTAAGGGTTGTAAATCATTTTTGATTTGTAACCCTTTTTTATTCTCTATCAGTCGCTACCAACCTGTTTGACTTTAAAAAGCAGTGTCTGGAGTAGGAATGCCTAAGTATTGGAATCACGCATTCCAGACACTGTCCTTACCTCTCTTATTTGTATGTGAAATTATTTTTCTTCAAGAATATGGATATATCCGGAAAGCTCTCTTTACTCACCTGAATTATTGGCAAAAAACTCACTGACCAATCTCGCCATTTCAAGGACTTAAAAGTCACATCAATTTTTTCGATAAATTCCATAACTATTGCTTGACTGCTATATAAAAAATATTTATCATGCCCGCAAATTTGGTCTTGATGAAAAGCTAATGTTTTTTTAATTATTGTTTCACCCTACAAAACACTCTAAGGAGAGACTCATGCTGGAGCTCAGAAAAGGTGATGACATTCTCACTACAGTTGGTGGGATTACAGACATCACTAAAGCTCAAGAAGTTCTGCAGGAAACCCTTGACCAGGCAAACCTTGCCAAACTCAACAAGATTACCACTGAAGATGCCCTGATTAAGATTGCAAGCGCAATCGTTATGTGCAAACCGGACTCGGTTTTTGTGAATAGCGGCAGCGAAGAAGATCAACAATGGATTCGCAGTTATTCTCTTGAGAAAGAAGAAGAGAAACCACTTGCAAAAGAAGGTCATACAATTCATTTTGACCTCCCAGAAGATCAGGCCAGACTGGTTAATCAGACTTACTATATAATTAACGAGGGAGAGAAGATGAGCTCCCTGGCCAAGTCCGTACTTCGCACTGAAGCAATGGACTATGTTAAAGAATACATGCCTGGGATCATGGCTGGCAAAACGCTCATGATTGGCTTTTATAGTAGAGGTCCGGTTGGTGCAGAAGCCTCTATTCCAGCCATCGAAATATCCTCTTCTGGCTATGTATTTCACTCCGCAGAATTACTCTATCGAAACTGTTTTGATGCTTTTGATGCTGAAGTTAAACGAGCTGGTCTTTTCTTCACTAACCTTCATTCTGAAGGTGATAACACCTCGGCTGATGTGCCCAATGCACGAATCTTTATGGACAGAAGCTGGCAAACAACTTTTTCTACCTTCTGTACTTATGCAGGCAACACATTGCTCATGAAAAAAGGTAACCACCGTTTTGCGGTAGATTACGCCACTTATTACAAGACTGGAGAGCAACTGTCTGAACACATGTTCATTACAGGGATGACCGGACCAAACGGCAGAAAGACCTTCTTTGCTGGAGCTGCACCATCTGGCTGTGGCAAGACCACAACTGCAATGGTGGGGAGCGACTTCATCGGTGACGATCTTGCCCAACTATGGATTGATGACCAAGGAGTAATGCGAGGAATAAACCCTGAAAAAGGTATTTTCGGCATTGTGGAAGATGTGAATCGTGACGGCGACCCATACCTTATGGATTGTTTGAGAGGCGATGGAACTGAAGTAATCTGGTCTAACGTTCTTATCAGTCATGGTGTTCCTCATTGGGTTGGTAACGGCGAAGAGACCCCGGAATCAGGTGTTAACTTTCAGGGTGAATGGTTCACTGGCAAGACAAACAGTGAAGGAAAGCTTGTGCCGATGTCACACAAGAATTCCAGATGCACACTGCTTGCATCAGCAATAGCAAACCATGCGACTGCTCTCTCTGAGGACAAAGACGGTGTTCCAATCAAGGTAATCACCTACTCTGGTCGTGATGCAGATACCATGCCTCCTGTTTGGGTTGCAAGAAACAGCAACGAAGGTGTAACTATAGGTGCATCTATTGTTTCAAAAGCTACCGCTACAGAGATAGGTGCTAGTGGAGTACGCAGACAACCTTGGGCAAACGCACCATTTATTCCAGGTGCTCTTGCTGACTATATGGAAGCACAACTCACGTTCTTTAATTCAGAGAAATTTACTGATGAAAGCCAACCTATCCTAGCAGGTCTTAATTACTTCCTTACCCACGAAGCTAGAGGTGGAAGTGGCAGCGGACTTCTGGGTGAAAAACGTGACGTGAAAGTCTGGCTTGGTTGGTTGGAACTTTTTGCCCACGGAGATGTTGAGGCTATTGAGACTCCTATTGGTAACCTACCAAAATACGAAGACCTTAAAACACTGTTTGCTGAGATCTCGAAAGAGTATCCAAAAGAGCTTTATGACATGCAGTTTGCTATATATATTGACAAAATTATTGATCGTATTGATCTCCAGCAAGAAGCGTATAGCAAGGAAGAGGGTGTTCCTCAGACACTTTTTGATGTATACAGCGAGCAAAAAACATTGTTACTGAACTTAAAAGAACAACATGGTGACGTAGTCAGCATAGACACATTCTCCTAAAATCATCTTCTAAAGTTCTGTAACACTCCTATAAATGAGTCACTTTTTGTAACGAAGTGGCTCATTTTCTTTTCCAGATCACGAAATTCGATAAAATAGCTCTTTTTTTATCGATTCCGATTGCTTAATTTCATACAAGTACTACCTTTTACACGTCATTATTGTATATGGTTCAGCAAGACATGTGATTTTATTACCTTCAGTCACATGTTCTGCATAAATTTAAACAGAGAACAATCAGTCAGGAGAGTATTTATGTCCCTTCATGACCAGCAACCACCTTGGGGAAAAAAGAAGAAGCCTCAAACTCCCGAGGATCTGGTGGCGCAACTTATTAAAAAGCTACAGGACTTCTTTTCAGAAGGCCCTAAACAACCATCCGGAGACTCTGGTAACTCAGAACAACCTCCTAGACAAGCACCAGATCCTCTTGCATCCATTGGTAAAATTTTTGCGATTGCAACAGTTCTACTGCTTGGTTTCGGTGTATTCTCCTCATTCTACAAAATTGCTCCAAGTGAAGTTGGCGTAATTCTTAGACTTGGTAAATACAATGCAACCCAGACACCAGGTTTACACTTCAAAATTCCTTACATTGACAAACTGTACAAGGTTAATGTTGAGGAAATCCGAAAAGAGGAATTTGGTTTCAGAAGTCGTTTCCCTGGCCAGCAATCTACTTTCGATCGTAATGGCTATGATGTCGAGTCACTGATGCTGACTGCTGACAGAAACGTCATCAACGTTGCCTGGATCGTTCAGTACCGTGTTGGCGACCCTTATGGATTCCTTTTCAAGGTTAAAGACGTCCGTCAGGCGATTCGTGATCTTTCTGAGTCCACAACCCGTCGTATCGTCGGTAATATGGATTTTGATTACGTTCTCAGTAATCGTGACCTGCTTGCAGCAGAAGTAAAAGATGAGCTGCAGGATGAGCTCAACCGACTCTTCCCGAAAGGACAGCCTGGTGTTGCAATTGGTACAGTACAGTTCCAGGACATCAATCCGCCAGACAAGGTAAAACCTGCCTTTAATGAGGTTAATGAAGCTGACCAGGACATGAAAAGACTGGTTAACGAAGCACAGGCGCAGTACAATAAGATTATTCCTAAGGCACGCGGTGACGCCAAAAAGATCGTTGAAGAAGCTCGCGGTTATGCTTTTACCCGTGTAAATGAGGCAAAGGGTGAAAGTCAACGTTTCCTCAACATCATGGAAGAGTATAAACTTGCACCAGCTGTAACTAAGAAACGGATCTATCTTGAAACCATGCGAAATATTTTGCCAAACGTAGACTCTGTTTACATTATGGATGAAAGTCAGAATCAGGCTCCTATTCCACTTCTTAATTTAAATGGTGGAAGTGGTCTTCCAGCACAAACTAAATAGACAATCAGGAGAAAATAAATGAAACAGATAGTGCAATTTTTTCTTGTCGGACTCATTCTTCTGGGTGCAGTAGTTGTCTATGACGGCTTCTTTGTACTGGAAGAGGACAAGCAAGCGGTAATTACTCAGTTTGGTCGCCCTGTTGGTGACCCTGTAACGAATGCAGGCTTTCACTTGAAAATGCCTTTTATTCATACTGTAGAAGAATTTGATAAAAAGATTCAGATCTGGGATGGGGAACCAAACCAGATTCCGACCAATGATAAGACTTATATATATCTTGACGTAACAGCGCGCTGGCGCATCACCAACGCTCTCCAGTATCTCCAGGCAGTAAAAACTGAGTCTCGTGCTCAGTCTCTTCTTGCTGATATTATTGGTGGTACAGTTCGTGATATGGTGAACAAAAATAATCTTATTGAGGTTATTAGAAGTTCCGATTGGACTGTTGAGAATATGTCGAAAACAACAGCAAAAAGCTCCATTGGAACCAAACCTACACGAGGACGTGATGGAATTTCTGATCAAATACTTGATGTTGCCAGTAAAGTTACACCGCAGTACGGTATCGAGCTGATCGATGTTATGTTTAAACGTGTAAACTATGTTGAATCTGTTCGTCTCACCGTTTATGAGAGAATGATCTCTGAGCGTAAAAGGATTGCAGCCGAAAAACGCTCTCTTGGTGAAGGTGAAAAGGCAGAAATTCTTGGTCAAGTTGATCGTGATCTACAAGAAATCATGTCTAATGCAAATCGCGAGGCCGTAATTGTTCGTGGTAAGGCTGACGCTCAGGCAACCAAGATCTATGCTGAAGCTTATTCACAAGATCCAGAGTTTTATTCATTCCAACAAACTCTGGAAAGTTACAAAGAGATTATTGGCAAAAACACCAAACTTGTTCTTTCTTCTGATTCTGAAATGTATAAATATCTCAAATCAGTATCTGGTGAATAGCTAGCAGTTAAATAACAAAAAAGGCACTTTCAATCATTTGAAAGTGCCTTTTTCTTTTCCCTGTATAACTGTAGTAGAATCAGCCTTTATCTAAACCTTCACTCATACCGGGGTACGATACCTGCTGATCTTTAGCAAAAGGAACTCTTCCTTCGTCCTCAAGTAGTTCTTCAAATGCCTCAAGTTGCTTTTCTGATGTAAATTCCTCCACATCCATTTTTTCAAATCGGCAATTACATTTACTGAGCTGCCCATCACACCATGGACAAACCTCAGCCATACAACCAAGTATATGAGGCTCTCCCTCGATAACACCACAGGCTGGGCACTTTACACTATTTGCACTTTGGGAGGCTGTATACTCAGAGAAATCACTAAAATCACTGAAAGCTTCGGTTAACTTTTTCTTATCTCCATGACCAATAAAGGCAACTAAATCTGCACTTAAGTCGTCAACATTATTACCCGCATAAACAACATCATCAATAGAAACAAGATAGATAAAATAGGCAGTTTCACTTTGTAACAACAAACAATGAACTCCACGCTGCAGATTGAGTTGATAAACCTTTACAACTGCCTCTTCAATGGCATCGGGAAGTGCTGCATAATGTTCATGGAAAAGCCGCAATGCCAATGGATCATCTTTATACTGCTCCACAAGCTTATATGCAGCATCACATTTTGACTTTTCAACGGCAAATGCTATAAATGTTTTTATTTCGCTAAGCAGCCTGTCTATCTCTGTTTTATCTTTCATCATAAATCCTTAGTTCACTACGCCAGCTTTTATTTTCTCTATCCAACGTGCAGTCTCTTTTGTCATATCATCAGCCAAACTGATAGCAGTAACCACAGCAATATGCCTTGCTCCTGCTACTGTAAGTTCGTTAATATGATTAAATTTAATACCACCCATAACCGTAAAAGGGAGAGTACAGTGGGCTGACAACTCCCTTATTTGATCGGGGCCAAGAAAAGCCTTAAGACCTTCTTTTGTCTTCGTCTCGTATATTGGCCCGATATTATAGTAACTCACATCTGATTTGCCAGTTTCAACCTCGTTACCTAATTTTTTTACCTGCTCTAAGGTATTACACGACAAACCAATAATCCAATCTGGAGCTATTCTTCTTATATCCTCTACAGGCATATCATCTTGACCGACATGAATACCATCTGCATCAGCTAGTAAACCGATATCCACCCGATCATTAACTAAAAACAATGCACCATGTTCTTTTGTCTTTGCCCTAAAATATTTGGCCTTCTCAAGCAGCTGCCGATCCCCACTTACCTTATCACGAAGCTGAACAATTTTTGCCCCTCCAGCAAGCACAGAATCGAGCCATTCGTAATCTGTTCGACCGACACAAAGTTTTTCACAACTTACAGGATAAACCGTCACCTCATCTATAAAAACACGTAAGCGCTGTTGATATAATTTATTGTCTTTCATTTTATTCAAAATACCCTCTAACTATCGAGTAATAGTAATTCCTAAAAAGAAGTTTGATTATCTAACATAATTCGGTTATAGTAATGCTGTCTTCCTTGATGACCAGCCGATCGTGGTTATATTAATGATTCAATGATTAACCAATGATCTTTGGCAGATATATTCCCTGGCAGCTCTCAGCACTCTGAATTTCAGATTCTCATTACGCTGTGTAATGCGCTTTGCGCACAACTTTCTTGTTCAAGCTGCTCAGGCATCCGATAATGTGTTCTGAAACACACCTAACAAAGGAGCTTACATGTCAAACGAAACAGCAAAACTTATTCTTGAAGGCAAAGAATACTCTCTTCCGATCATTGAGGCAACTACTGGTGAAAAAGGAATTGATATTCGTACGCTGTTAAAAGATACCGGCTACATTACACTTGACAGTGGCTACATGAATACAGGTTCCTGCATAAGCGACATCACTTATCTTGATGGTGGTCAGGGCATCTTGAATTACCGAGGATACGCAATTGAGGATTTGGCAGAAAACTGTACATTTATTGAAGTCGCATGGCTTATTTTAAATGGTGAACTCCCGAGTTTTGAGGAACTTGAACAGTTCAAGGTTGAAATGAAACGTTTTGCTCTTCTACATGAAGATATGATCCACTTTTTTGATCATTTCCCACCAAATGCATCTCCAATGTCCATACTATCAACTACCATTAATTCGTTACACAACTTCTATCCAGAAATGCAAAGCCAAGTTGATCCGTACGGTGGCATTACAGTTGCTACAGCTCGCCTGCTCTCAAAAGTTCGAACTATTGCTGCTTTCTCTTATAAAAAGAGTGTTGGCCACCCGCTTGTTTACCCTAGCGCCAAGTTGAATTATTGTGAAAACTTCCTCAACATGATGTTTGACCGTCCGAACCTGCCTTACACTGTACGCCCAGAAGCAACTGCGGCGCTCAATAAGCTGTTGATTCTCCACGCTGACCATGAACAAAACTGTTCTACCTCAACTGTCAGAATGGTTGGTAGCTCAGGTGCAAATCTTTATGCCTCTATTTCAGCAGGTGTTAGTGCTCTTTGGGGGCCGCTGCATGGTGGTGCAAACCAAGCTGTTCTTGAAATGTTAGAGATGATTTATGCTGATGGCAATGACTATAAAAAATATGTTGAAAAGGCTAAGGATAAAAATGACCCATTTCGACTTTCCGGATTTGGCCATCGTGTATACAAGACCTTTGACCCACGAGCTCGTATAATTAAAAATGCTTGCCATGACATTCTTAACTCTCTAGAAGTTACCGACCCACTACTGGACATAGCAATGGAGCTTGAGGAAATCGTTAAGAGTGATGATTACTTTGTCTCACGCAACTTGTACCCAAATGTGGATTTTTACTCAGGTATTATCTACAGAGCAATGGGGATCCCAACGAATATGTTCACTGTTATGTTTGCCCTTGGTCGTCTGCCTGGTTGGATTGCTCAGTGGACAGAGATGCAGAGTGATCCGAACAACAAAATTGGCCGTCCGCGTCAGATCTACCAAGGTCAAACTCACCGTCCATTTATACCAATGCACGAAAGATAATAGCTGTCTGTTCTAAAACTAAAATGGCGGTTACCTTTCCACAAGCTAACCGCCATTTCTATTAGTAGCTTTTTATTTATTTAACAAGTTCAAAGTATTTGCAACCTGTAACATGACACCCACTTCGAGGCAGTCTTGATCAACCTCAAAGTAAGGATTGTGTAAAATATTTGACTCAGGTTTATCTAATTTAATACAGCCGAGATTAAAAAATGCTCCAGGAACCTTTTGGAGATAGAATGAGAAATCTTCAACCCCAAGACTCGGTACTTCCATTTCAGAAACATTTTCAAAGCCTAAAATTTGCTCTGCGACTTCTTTAACCTGATTTGTTACAAAATCATCATTAATAAGCGGTGCATAACTTGGAATTATCTCAACCGTACCTTCTGCACGCATGCTCTTTGAGACATTTTCAACTATCTCAGTAATTCTGTTTTTACAAAAATCTCTGGTCTCCTCATCAAGGGTTCTGAGAGTACCGTTAAACTCAACCCTATCTGCCAAGATATTCACTCTATCCCCTGCCGATATTTTACCAAATGTCAAAGCAACGCTATTACTTGGAGAAATTTCCCGTGCAACAATCATCTGTAAAGTAGTGAGTATATTTGCAGCAACAAGCAGAGCATCCACACCTTCTTCGGGGCTCGCACCGTGGGACGCCTTCCCGGCAATAGTAATATTAATATAATCACTGGCGGCTGCCATCTTTCCATATTTATAATGAATTTTACCAGCCGGAAGAGTTTCATCAACATGAAGCCCCAAGACATAATCAACTTGAGGATTTTCAAGACAGCCCTTCTCAATCATAGGTAATGCGCCACCCTGGTTTTCCTCATCTGGTTGAAATAAAAACTTTACCTGGCCCTTAATCTTATTTCGCATACCACTCAACACTTTAGCGGCACCTAGCAGTATTGTTGTATGGGCATCATGACCGCATGCATGCATCACTCCACTATTTAAAGAGGCATACGGTAATTCAGTTTTTTCCTGAATAGGTAAGGCGTCAATGTCGGCTCGAAGAGCAATTGTTTTCCCTGGCTGTTTTCCTTTGAGCAATCCAACAACTGCTGTACCGGGAACACCTTGCTCATAGGCAACATCCATCTCAGCTAAAAGCTCGCATATTTTCGCAGAAGTATTGTGCTCCAACCAACCAAGCTCTGGATTTTTATGAAACTCTTCAAAAACCGCTCTTAGCCAAGGACTAATTTCAGAAACAATTTCTTTTATTTCATCATTCTTACTATTCATAACAATAATTCCTCAGAGAAAACTATTAACTCGTTGATATTAAAAGAGTCATCATCAAGGTCACTATTCTTACTAGTTTCTACAGACTTTTCAACAAAATGAATATTATACTTGATGAACAGAACTTGAAATGTAGTTGCTGGATATTGTAAAAAGGATAAAAAAGTGAAAAAATCTCTCGGTACACTTTTTGAAATTTTGAAATAAGAATAGTAACAGGTTCATCGCAATCTTTATGAACCTGCATAAACTCTATTTCTTTCTATTTTTTCTTTCGAGAAAGAATATCACGCAAACCTCGACGGAACTTTCGTACTCTTTTCTTCATCATAAGTAGATCATGGGCAAGCCCTAGAAAAGGAATGTCTTGCGCATAATCATCGAGCTCTTTGAAGTCTCGGGACACAGCTAGGTGAAGAAAACGACAAAGATTAAGTGTACACTGAAAATTAGAAAATATTCTGGGTTGCTTTAAACGAAAATCAATAAAGCTGACCTTATCATCCTTAACTATAAAATTATTCAGCTTTGGGTCACTACGAGTAAAACCCGCCTTATGAAGTGCTCTTAATGTAGTAAAAATGAGTGAAGCATCTTTCTTCGCACCTGGTGCACCTTCGACAAATTCATAAACAAAGAAACTCTCAACTGTCATACCTTTGGATTTTTTATGAGCAGCAATCAACGGCAGAGGTGCATTAAGACCGATAGACTGAACAACCAGCATACTCGCATAGGCACGAAAAGCCTCATTGGGCCTGAAAAGGGTTACAAAGCGCTCCCAAGCTCGATTATTACGTTCTCTTGGTATCTTGTACATAATACCTGAGTGTCTCTCTGTATTAATATTTGCCACAAAGGCACTCTTGTCATCATTATAGACTTGATTCGCTGAGTAGGTCTTTTGAAGCAGATCATCAAGCAACTCATAAGCCTGCTCTATTGGCAGTTGGCTTACAAAGTCATATCCTTGATGTGAGTGTAATGGGTAAGAGACTGCTGTATATGGACAGACAAATTTTACCATAAATATTCCAATGACCTAAGAGAGTAAGATAGATAACAAGGTTTTCTAGAACCAGTAATAACCTAATTTTCTACGTACTTTAAAGTTTCGAATGAAATTCAAAGGTTTACTTTTTAAATGTTTGTAACCCGTTGCCAAAAAACGATCTGTAGCGTCAAGCACCCTAAGACTTGAGCCACCATCACGATAAGGGTGAATATTATCCCCATAGGCCTGAATCTGTTTCATCAAGTCGTTTGGTTTTTCAAGAGCAAGCTTGATTGACAATTCCAAATCATTTGGTTTGGTAACATTTAACAAATGATCGCCTGGAGCTCTATTCTTATAGGTCACAACAGGTTTATTTTGCAATAAAAACTCTGAGATAACAGAAGAAGTATCTGCAACCATAACATCAGCCTGTTGCATTAAAGGAATTACATTGTCAGTTTCAATATAGTTCAACTTGTCGCACTGAATAGACTTATATAGCGCAATAACGTCCTTATCCATCTTAGGGTGAAAATTAACTATCCAGCGCCAATCCTTTGTATCTACCAGCGTTTTTATTGTAGGAAACAGTTCCTGCGCACAACTGAGTCGTGGTGTAAACGTTGAGGCAAGATATATAACTGGCTGATTGCTCTTTTCTTGTGTAGTTGTCTCAAAAAGAGGGTCCATCTTTGGCCAGCCAGTTTCTATTACTTCGAAGTAACCATGTTTTTCAGCAAGCTCTAAGAAAGGAAGTGTGGTATCCGGTCCTTGGGTACAATAGAGATCAAAAAAACCACGTATTCTGAAGTGCCCTCGCTCATCACTTCTTTTTCTCACATGAAAACCGTGAAACAACTCAACTTTAATTCCAGGAATAAAAGAAGGAACAACATTACCTGGGACAAAGACCACGTCAGGGTTAAACTTTTTTACCTCAGAAACTGTTGTAAAACACGATTCATCTTCACTTAAGTATGATGCCAGATTGGGATCATCAAAAAACCAAAAGACAGAATCGCCACGTTCTTTAATAAGAGTCTGTAGCGGACGTACTATTGCAAAAGAATACAGATGGCTAACGTAAAATAGATACTTTTTCATTTGTGATTATTTAGAGCTACTGTCCAACCGATACTGTTTTTGCCAATCATTCCAAGCTTGAAACATCAAAACATTCCAAAGATGGCCATGCAACCTCTGCTTGCCTGAATTAAATTCATCCCAAAGCTGTCGAACCAGTGAGACATCAAATATAGTTTCTCTTTTCAAGCGCTCAATAGAGAGTAAATCCTCTGCCCATTCATTCAACGGACCACTTAACCATTCCCTTACCGGGGGAGCAAAACCTTGTTTAGGTCTTTCAACCAGTTCTTGGGGAACATGACGATATAAGACATTGCGCAATATCTTCTTACCGATTTTATAATCAGTTTTGAAGGAAAGTGGCAAACTAAAGGCGAACTCCAGCACCCTGTGATCAAGAATCGGATTACGCACCTCCAGACTTACTGCCATACTTGCTCGGTCAACTTTAACCAAAATATCGTCAGTTAGATAACTGATAACATCAGTAAACATCATCAGATGCATAGGGTCATTGATCTGTAACTGTTTCACCTCATCGCAAAACTCAGGATAATGGTCTTCACCCGCCAAGACCACCTTATCAGGTCGTCGCCACTTTGAAATTCTATGAAGATACATCTCAAGCGGATCCTGAACTGGTAATTCATCGCAAAACTTAACAAGCCGACTCTCTGCAATATTTTTATTACAAGTTAACTTCAGTAGCTCAGAAATAGCTCTTCGAAGTGGTAATGGCACCTTTTGCAAGCGATCGAATATTTTAGCGCCACGCATATATCTTCTATAACCGCAAAAGAGTTCATCACCCCCATCACCAGTTAAAGCAACGGTTACATGATCTCGAGTGAGTTTGGAGATAAGGTACGTTGGTATCTGGGATGAATCGGCAAAGGGTTCATCATAGATAGAAGGCAATGCTGGAATCAGATTAAGTGCATCCTGACCTGTTATGTAAAGCTCTGTATGGTCTGTCCCTAGGTGTTCAGCTATCAGTTTTGCATGCTCAGCTTCATTCACCTTCGATTTTTCAAAACCTAAGGAAAACGTTTTCACAGGAAAGTTGCTATTTGCTTGCATCAAAGCAACAACAGTTGACGAATCGATTCCACCTGATAGAAGTGCTCCAAGTGGCACATCTGACATTAATCTTTTCTTGGTAGCATCAGTTAAAAGATTAGCTAATTCTTCCTCTGCATCCTGCAAGGAACCTGAAAACGGGTTATTAAGACTAGTTTGAACTGCACTTCCCGCAGACCAATATTTTTTTCTCTTACTATAAAGATTTTCAACAGATGTCCCATTATCTATATCAGACTTATCTACACATAAAAATGTTCCAGGCTGAAGTTTAAATACTTTCTTATAAATAGAATGAGGCACTGGTACGTAATGATATTTTAAGAACTGACTTAAAACATCATAATCTGTCTCTGCTTCAAAATCAGGGTGGTGGTGAAAAGGTTTTAATTCAGAACTAAATAAGAAACTGTTTCCAGCCCATCCAAAATACAGCGGTTTTTTCCCAACCTTATCACGGGCTAAAAAAAGCTTTTTATCTCGTTTATCCCATAATGCAAAGGCAAACATTCCATTGACATTTTGTAGAGTTTTTTCAATTCCATCAGTTGCTATCGCTTCTAAGAGAACCTCTGTGTCACTTGAACCCTTGAATTTCGTCCCTCTTCTTTCTAGGTCATTTTTAAAATCAGCGTAATTGTATATCTCACCATTAAAAGAAAAAATATATCTACCACAGCTCGACTCCATTGGCTGTGCACCAGTAGACGACAAATCAATGATTGATAGACGCCTGTGCCCAAGACCTATACCATCGGCAAAATCAAACCAGTAGTCTGCTGCATCTGGGCCTCTGTGTTGTATTGCCAAATTCATGTTTTTTAATACGACTTCTGCCTTATCAGCACTTAACGTTTGTTGCTTATAAAACAGACCTGCAATACCACACATAAAAACTCCGAAGAAAGGATAATTATATAACTAATAAACTTAACTTAATGAAATTATAGGTTTTTACTTTTCTGATTTGAGCTTATCTTCAAGCTGTAATGTCCATAAGCCGACATATTTATTAAATGCATATTGACTATACATACAGGCTGCTAAAAAACCGATACGGCCATCAAGAAAACCCCGTTTAACGATGTAGTTTTTAACAAAAACCCAACAAGCACTGAAAACGGCTGCCATCAAGCTGCCACGTTTATTTGCAGCATGCTTTTTCTTTGAGCCAAGCCAGGCGTATTCAATGTTTTTTTGTAAATAGTGCTCAAAATCTCTGATTGAGTAATGATCCATACTATTTTTTAAGGTTCCAATCTTACCACCAGTTACAACAATTTTCTCATGCACTTTAGAGTCAGTAAAGCACCCAGCTTCCCTTTTAAATAATCGCAAAATATTACGAGACATATTACCGTATGCCAGACTTTTCCCCCACAAGTGGACAGTGCGAGGGAGTTCGTAAGCTATTTCATTGGGACTGTTTTGTAACTTGGTATCAATTTCTTGGCTCAGCTCTTTTGAGATAGATTCATCAGCATCCATAGACAACACCCACTGACAGGTTGCCTTCTCAAGTGCACGCTGTTTCTGAACACCATAACCTGGCCAGTCTGTTTCAAAAACCTGCGCGCCATAGCTTTTGGCAATTTCAATGGTCTTATCACTGCTGCCACTATCAAGCACTATAATTTCATCGGCAATAGACTTAATAGAGGCAAGACATCGACCGATTCGATCCTCTTCATTCAGAGTGATAACTGTAACAGAAAGTGTGTATGGTTTTTTCATAAAGGTATCGCGCTAGAAGAATTTCAATACTTGTTAAGATTTATAATCGACATACTCTTTTTCTTCTACCAGCTCAGAGCCAAACTTGAGGTTTATCTCTTTTTTCACAGCAGCACGATCATCATTGGTGAAATAGACACTTCTAGCAAGCTTGATAAATTCATCGTCAAAAGCTCCTGCAACTTCCTTCACTCGGATATCATCTTCAATTTCCCAAAGCTGTAAATTTATCTCAGTGAGTTTTTTAAATTCATCTGAATCAACAGCTACGCCAGCTTCAGTCATTGGTTCTACGAGAGTATCGTACTCTTTTTGAACATTTTTAAGTTTTTCAGCATCCTTCATCTTTTGTAATTTGATGGAAAGAATGGAAACTTTATCGACAACCTCACCAATGGAAACTTCAACTTTCATATATTCTCCCTAATAAACTGGTAAATGCTCAGATTATGATTTAACTTTGATCGCAAAACATATAAATTAACCTTTTTATGTCAAGCAAATAAAGGTGCCGTTACATGCCCTTTATATATCAATCTATTAAAATACAGCTATAATTATCGTATGGTTACAATTCCAGCTCAAAAGATTTGCCTTATCCGAACATCAGCACTGGGTGACACAGTTCATGCACTAGGACTCATTAATGGTTTGCGTCACGGTTATCCTGATGCACATATTACCTGGGTGACTCAAACACTACCTTATGAAATGGTACAAAACCAAACGAACATTGACCAATTTATAACATTTAACCGAAAAGGCACTATTAAAGATTGGTGGCAACTCTTTAAAAGACTGAGACAGGAGTCATTTGACCTAGTTATCATTCCTCAAACCAGTATAAAAGTTAACCTCATCGCCTTAGCATGTAGAGCAAAGCATAAATTAGGTTTCAATGTTGGCAGGTCAAGAGAAGGGCATTTTCTTGTTACCAACAAAAAGATACCTGCAAAACCAATGGGCCATGTGCAGGATCAGTTCTTCGAGTTTTTGGATTTTCTAGGTGTAAAAAATTATCCGGTTAAATGGGATTTTTCATTTACTGATGATGAGAGAAAGTGGCAAAGTAACTATTTTTCACAATTTAAACGCCCTGTTGTTGGCTTTGTCATTGCCTCCTCTTCGGTAGATAAAGACTGGGCGCTTGAAAAATATGCACAAGTGATAGACTATGTAGATACAACACTCGACCTTCAGCCTATCCTTCTTGGTGGCCCTTCTAACCTTGAGGCGGATTATGCTGATAAAATTTGTAATCACTGTACAACCAAGCCAGCTCGAGCACTGGAGAAACCAATCCGACACACAATGCTACAGATTGAAGGTTGCAAACTTGTAGTGTCCCCGGATACTGGCCCATTGCATATGGCCTTATCACTTAACGTTCCTACTATTGGCTTATACGGACACTCGGATCCGAGGAGATGCGGCCCTTACAAAAAATATAAAGATCTGCTCATTGATAAATTTAATACACCTGGTGAAGAAACCGTTGTTACCAAAAAGACAAAGCCAGGTTTGATGGCAACAATATCAGCAGAAGAAGTGATTGAAAAAATTGAATTTGCAGTTAAAAATTACCCAATTCACGAGCAGAAATAATGCAACAGAGTATAGGCAAATATACAATCGGCTCTAACAAGGGGCTGAGCGACTTACAACTTGAGCAGTTACAACGTTGCCTTAATCAACCAACCGCCGAAGCTAGTGGTACACTAGGTGGCCGTGCGGCTGTAGCCATACTTAATTTGGCCAGTGAAGGTTCAGTAGTAGTGAAACACTATACTCGTGGTGGACTCATCCGTAAGATCAATTACAATACCTATCTCAAGACTTCAAATTATCGTTGTAAAGACGAGTTTGACATCCTCAACAACTTATATAAGGCTGGTTTGAATGTACCAGAACCTATTGCTTATGTTGTTTCAGGAACACTCTTATACAATGCCTGGTTAGTCATCCGTGAGATTGAAAAGTCTCAGACATTAGTTGAATTCAGCACTAGTACCCCCAAGAAACTACCAAGCGTAATTAAACAACTCCGAAAACAGGTTGAGCTACTCATTGAGCACAGAATCCACCACGTCGACTTACACCCTGGAAATGTGCTGATAGGTGCTGACAACAAGCTCTTCATTATTGACTTTGACAAGGCCAACACCTTTGCTGGCAGCACTGAAGAGCTATGGAAAAAGTATACCAGCAGATGGCAAAGAGCACTCACCAAACACCATCTCTCAGAAAAACTCACCCTCAGCAGATAACAGTCAACACATCAACCTTTAGCGAGGCTTTTGCCCACCTCACAATTTACCACCAGCGGCACATCAATTGGCAGAGCATTTTCCATTACATCTTTTACAAGTTTCGATGTCTGCTCCACTTCATCTTCTACAACCTCAAAAACAAGTTCATCATGAATCTGCAGAAGCATCTTAGCTGATAGTTGTTCTGCAGCCAAGGCACCACCTACTTCTAACATAGCGCATTTTATAATATCTGATGCTGTTCCTTGAATAGGTGTATTTATTGCCATTCTTTCAGCAAACTCACGTTTGGTTTTATTTTTTGCATCGATATCCACCACAGTTCGTTTGCGCCCAAGCAATGTTGACACATAACCATCAGCTCTTGCCTGCTCAACAATATCATGCATAAAAGTTTTCACACCTGAATAGAGGTGAAAATATTTATCAATAAACCGCTGTGCTTCTTTTCTGCTAATTGATAACTGTTGAGATAAACCAAAAGCGCTCATACCATAAACAATACCAAAGTTAATCGACTTGGCGACCCTGCGCATTTCACTGTTTATAAGCATTGTTGAAACATTAAAAAGTTCCGCTGCTGTTCTCGAGTGTATATCATCACCCACCGTAAACGCCTTTATCAGCGCCTCATCTTTCGAGTAGTGAGCCAGTACCCTTAAGTCAATCTGAGAGTAATCAGCCGCTAGAAAGACCTTCCCTTCATCAGGCACAAATGCCTTTCTAATCATATTGCCTTCTTCCATGCGAATTGGAATATTTTGCATGTTGGGATTGCTGCTCGACAAGCGCCCTGTGGCTGTAATTGTCTGATTAAAAGAGGTGTGGATTCGCCCATCCACGCTATCTTTTAGAACAACCAGCTTGTCCACATAGGTTGATTTGAGTTTTGCTATAGTCCGATATTCTAGAATTAAAGCAGGTACAGGGTGACGTCCGGCAAGTTTCTCCAACACCTTGACGTCTGTTGAGTAGCCAGTTTTGGTTTTTCTACCATGAGGCAGCTCCAACTCTTCAAACAACACAACTCCTAGCTGTTTAGGTGAATTAAGATTAAATTCATGACCCGTTTCAGCATATATTTTCTGTTCAAGTTCAGTTATTTGCTGCTCAAACTGCACAGAAAGATTCGAAAGAACTGTTTCATCAATACCGACACCATCAATTTCCATCTCGGCCAAAATCGGTAATAGCTTCATTTCAGTCTCAACAAAAAGCTGGTCAAGGTTATTATCAGCGAGTTGTTTCTTTAATCCCTGCCAAAGCACAAGACAACCATAAACATCTTCACAGCTATAGCTACAGGCATCATTAATCGCTACATAGGCAAAGGCATTAGATCTCTTATCACCTGCCACCACATTTTCAAATGAGGTGAGTTCTAGTCCCTCTTCAAGACACAAATCATCAAGCTTTAAACTACGTCCCTTTTCAAGAAGATGTGCTGCAACCATAGTATCAGCAAGTGGTGACATTGCTATGTTCATCCTCTTCTTCAACACAGTCCAATCAAACTTAAGGTTATGACCGATTTTGAGAATCTTTGGATCAGTGAAAATGGGTGCAAGTGCATCAACAACCTCGGCAAGATCAAGTTGTCCATCCAACAGCTGGTCGTTCTCACCCACATGACCTACCGGTATATACCAGGCCTGCTCAAGATCCTTACACAATGAAACTCCAACTAAGCCAGTATGTCTTGGTTCCAATGAGTCGGTTTCAGTATCCACAACCAGCAACTCTGCATCTTTAATGCTATCGATTAGTGTTGTGAGCTCTGCCTTGGTACTCACAAGATGAAACTTATCTGTTGGTATTTTTTTACCCTTACTCACAGGCTCTTTGAGAAATCTTGAAAACTCTAATGTAGTAAAAAGCTCTGTAAGCTCAGCTGTATTTTCTTCAGCAGGACGATAATCATCAAGTTCTTCTGGAATAGACACATCTTTTTTCAAACGGATTAGATCTCTTGACAAAAAGGCCAATTCTTTATTATCGATGATTTTTTCCTTCATCTTCGACTTCTTCATAGAATCAACATTTTTGTACAATCCTTCAAGAGAATCAAACTCTACCATCAATTTCTGTGCTGTCTTAGGACCAACACCGGGAACACCAGGAACGTTATCAGAGCTATCACCAATAAGGGAAAAGGTATCGAGTAATTGATCTACACGAACACCATATTTTTCTTCAACCTCTGCAACATTCATCACCTTATTCTTCATCGGGTCGAGCATTACAACATGATCTCCTACAAGCTGTAGCAAATCTTTGTCTCCTGAAACAATAGTAACCTCACAGGTGTCACCAGCAAATTTTTCAGCAACCGTTGCTATAATGTCATCAGCTTCGACATCTTGTTCTTCAAGAAGCGGTATACCAGAGGCTTTAACAAACTCTTTAATGTACGGAATCTGCTCAGCAAGATCCTCAGGCATAGGGGGGCGGTTAGCTTTATAATCACTGTAGATTTCGTGCCTAAAAACAGGACCACGACTGTCAAAGGTAACCACCAAATAGCGAGGAGAATAATCTTTTATAAGACGACGAATCATATTCACAAAACCAACAACAGCATGGGTGTGCAAACCACTACTATTGGTTAAGGGCGCAACTGCATGATACGCTCTGTAAATATAAGCACTACCATCTACTACAAAAATACGATTTTCCACATCAATCTCCTGCTAAAACGATCTATTATCTTAAAGTGCTCAAACCTATATTTTGCAAAAGCTGAACATACCATAAGCTATACCTGAAAACAGCATCTAGTACAGAATAACAAAAAAAGGCTCTGAAGTTTCCTCCAGAGCCTTTATAATCTTTATATATTATTTAATTGTTAGCCTGTAGTGCGCACCCAGGAAGCCTGTGGCCCGTTATCTCCATTTGTTTCGCCAAAAATGACAGAGTCTCCCTCGGTAATTGTATCAATGCTGACATCTTTCAGCGCATTTTCATGAAAGTAAATTTCACGCTTATCACTGCCTATAATAAAACCATACGATTCATGTGGAGATACCATGCGAACCACTCCTGTACTGTCGCTTGCTCCACCACTATGTTTTTTTACGTTTTTACGTTTTTTGCGTTGAATTTCCTTTAGCTGTAAAGCCAGAACATCGAATGCTTCAGTCAGGACTGCACGAACCTTCTCGCCTTTGCGTGTTACCACAACTGTGTCCTGAGGAACAGAGGCAACCAGTTTTACTTGAAACCCACCTTCTTTATGGTGGGAGTTAGCCTCAATGCTGACTCGCAAGTGATGAATAAAATTGGCGTAATGACGAATTAATTTTTCCTTCTCCCCATCTATTTTTTCTTGCCAGCTTTTGCGTAAATCAACATTTCTGGTTTCTACCTTAAGCTCCATATAGTTCCTCCTTATTTTTTGACAACAAAACTCCATTGCCTTTAGAAACTCTACAAATTTTAAGCAGTTACTAACAGTCCTCCTATTGTTTTAAGATTGATAGTGAGTCGTTATCTGACTCTTTATACTTACATTATATGCTTCCTGAGCAGATACGCAAGAAAGAGAATACACCTCTTATACGTTTATATTGCTGATTTACAGTTTATTCACTTTGACATCAACTTTTCTGGTAATTTTTCTTTGTTTTCTGTATGATTTATATGTTTATAATAACTATTTTCAACACTTTCCCTTTAAAAACCATCATCTTATTCCAATGACCAAACATGTAACCGGCGTTATCCTTCTCAATATGGGTGGCCCAGACAGTCAAGAGGATGTAAGACCTTTTCTCTACAATCTTTTTTCTGATAGAGAGATCATTCCACTTGGTCCACCATTCATGCAGAAAATTCTTGCCTGGATTATTGCTAGAAAACGTGCACCTAAAAGCATGGCCACATATCAAAAAATTGGAGGTGGCTCACCGTTAAAACGTATTACTGGCGAACAGGCTACAGCCTTACAGGATAAGTTAAAAAAACATGGTCACTTTATTGTTGCTGCTGGAATGCGCTATTGGCCGCCATACAGTGAAAATGTTTTAGACGATTTGATTAAACAAGGTGCAACAAGAATTATTACTCTCACCCTTTATCCACACTATTCAAAGGCGACTACAGGGTCCTCGCTTGATAGACTAAAAAAGAGCATTAGAAAGAAAAACCTTGATATAACGCTTCTTGATATTTCCAGTTGGCCTAAACAAAGAAACTACATTCAGGCTGTATCAGATAACATAATGAACGGATTATCAGAATTTGAAGGAAATGACACAGAAGTTGTCTATAGTGCCCACTCCCTACCCGTTTCATTCATCGAGGCTGGCGATCCATATGTAAAACATACTAAACAAACAATTTCGGAAATAGAAAAGCTTACTGGTAAAGCCGGCCACCTCTGCTATCAATCTCGCAGTGGCCCTGTTGAATGGCTTGAACCTTCTACTCCTGATATGCTGAAAACACTGGCTCAAAAAGGTACCAAAAACATTCTGATGGTTCCAATCTCCTTCGTTTCAGATCATGTGGAAACTCTTTATGAGATAGACATGCTCTACAAAGAACAGGCACAAGAACTTGGCATGAACCTCCGATCCTCTCGGTCTTTAAACTGCCAAGACCTCTTTATCGAAGGACTCAAGGAGCTTGTTTTAGAAAAAGAAAAAGAATTCTAACCTGCGTCTAATGATGTGCCTGCGGATCAAATCGACGCATTCTTACATTCATTAGTATACCAAGACCAATTACAGTCGTTAATAGCGACGAACCACCATATGATATCAAGGGTAAAGGAATACCGACAACAGGCAGAAAGCCAAGCACCATAAAGAGGTTAATAACCGCCTGCCAGAAGATCAACATAACAACACCATAGGCAAGCAATACACCAAATCTATCTTTTGCATTAACCGCTACATAAAGCCCCCATACAAGCATGAAAAAATACAGGCCAAGAAAGATAAAGCTGCCCACAAAGCCCCACTCTTCACCTAGTACCGCAAATGCAAAGTCGGTGTGACGCTCTGGTAAAAAGTGTAAATGTCCTTGAGTACCTTCACCATACCCCTTACCAAAATAACCACCACTGCCAATGGCAATCTTTGACTGAAGAATCTGATAGCCACTTCCCATCAAATCTTTTTCTGGGTTCAAAAATGTTTCAATACGAGCTTTTTGATACGGTTTCAAAATCTTAAACCAGCCTACAACAGCAAGGACAATCGCCAAACCTCCAAGAATTACATAAGTTGACCACCTCAGTCTGACAAACATGGTCATAGAAACAAATATTATACCGAGCATCAATGCTGTACCTAGATCCGGCTGCAGAAGAATTAGTATAAAGGGCAGGGCTAATAATCCACCAGGAGCAAGAATTTCTGTAAACGAATACCCATCTACAACTTCTTTACGTGCATAATAACTGGCAAGACAGATCACCATCGCAATTTTTGCAAGTTCTGAGGGCTGAAGGTTGAATAAACCAAGGTCAATCCAGCGCTGTGACCCTCCCTTTGTCGCACCAATGATGTCGGCTACTATAAGAAGTACGATTACTCCGAAATATATGAAATAATTCAAATTATGTAGGTACTTGTAATCAACACATAGTATCAAAAGAAAAAGACCAAACATTCCGCCCGAGAAAACGGACTGCTTTAGCCATGGTGCCATTCCATAACCGACATAAGGGAAAGATGCACTATAGAGATTGCTCAAAGCCATTCCAAAAATCAGAAAGATGAGCAACATCAGCACCATATCAAAGTGTAAGAAAAGACGTCTATCGATTTTAAACATTTTACAGACTCCGCCCGAAATCCCTTTGTCTATTGAGTAATAGCTCTATTGTTTTCTTTTTCTGTTTCAAGTTTTGCAAGATGCTCACGAAAATATTCCTTTAAAACAGCACGTACGATTGGTCCGGCTCCAGATCCACCGTGTTGGCCATGTTCGACCAAAACAGTCACGGCAATCTCTGGGTCTTCTGCTGGCGCATAGGCAGTGAACCAAGCATGATCTCTTTCCTTATATGGTATCTCATGGTCCTCAAGACCTTTTGATTTAGAAAGGTGTACCACCTGCGCAGTACCTGTTTTACCCGCAATAGTTATACCTTCAATTGCTACCTTTCTTGCTGTACCGCGACGTCCCTGTACAACATCTTCCATACCACCCTGTATAAGTTCAAAGAAATAATCTGCATTTTTTGTCTTTATTTCACTTATTACTTCTGGAGTAAATGTTTCCACGACCTTACCATCAGCATCAACGACCTTCTCAATAATCTGTGGTTTAAACAACTTTCCGCCAGTAGCAAGAGTGGAAGTCATCATACATATTTGCAGTGGTGTAGTAAGATTAAAACCCTGCCCAATGACAATGGAGAGAGTTTCACCTTCTTGCCATTTTCGCTTTTTGACCCTCTTTTTCCAGGCACGGGTTGGCACCAGACCACTTTTCTCATATTCAATTTCAACACCGCTTTTAGCGCCTAAACCAAATTTCCTGGCATACTCTGCTAATTTGTCGACTCCTAGCCTTTCAGCTACCTCATAAAAATAAACATCACATGACTCTGCAATTGCACGCCTAAGATTAACCGGCCCATGCCCAACCTTTTTCCAACAGCCGTAACTTCTGTTTCCAAATTTGTGTCGCCCCGAACAGTAGAAAACAGTATCTTTGTCAATTACCCCTTCTGAGAGTCCAGCAAAAGCTGAGATCATTTTATATGTTGAACCTGGTGGATAACTTGCCTGAGCGACTTTATTGATTAATGGTAACCGAGTATTTTCGAGCAAACTCTTCCAATTAGTAGGTGAAATACCACCAACAAAATCTTCGATATGGATAGTCGGTGCTGTTGCTGCAACTAATAACCTGCCTGTTTTAACCTCCATGGCAACAACTGCTCCAGCCTTATTAGCAACATTCATAAGATTTTCAGCTGTCTGTTGCAAACCAACATCAAGTGTTAGGTGCACATCTTTACCGGGCAAAGGGTCAACCTTTTCAAGCAAGCGTTGCTCAAAACCTCTCGAATTAACTTCTGAGCTTCGTTTACCCTTCTCCCCACGTAAATCGGCTTCTCGAATTCTCTCGATCCCTGCTTTGCCGATTATGTCGCCGCCCCTGTAAAATACGTGATCAGCCTTTTCTAACTCTTTTTTTGAGATTGAGCCAAGATAACCAATAAAGTTTGCGGCTAGATCCTGAAAATGATACACACGCACAGGTTGAAGTTCGACTCTAATACCAGCAAAATTGTGCCTATGGTTTTCAAGAAAAGCCAATGTTTCCCAATCGATATCTTCTTTTAAAATAATCGGCTCATGGGCTGCAGTATGTTTTGCATCACGTACCTTTCCCCATAATGCAGTGACATCTTCTTGCAGAATTGGAGCGAGCCGCTCAAGCACATCACTCACATCACCCTTGCCTTCACGCACCAATACTACATTAAAAGAAGGGCGATTGGTAACAATCTCAACTCCATTGCGATCAAGAATTCGACCCCGAGGAGGAGCTACCTGCCGCTCTCGCACCCTATTTGTATCGGCTCTTTTTGCATACTCTTCTCCATTGATAACTTGAAGAGTCCATAGACGAAGCATAATAAGGCCGAAGAAAATCAAGATAAGCACAACTGGTGCTATCAATCGTTTTTTAAGCAAATCCAAGTTCGCATCATTGCGCTCAGACAGATTTTCTATGCTTTTCGGAGAAAGTTTCATCTAATCGTATTTATACTATTTTTCTTGGTCGACGACGGGGCGGTTGCTTTGCTTTAAGAAGGTTTTCAACTTTTTCATATATAATCCCCAAAAAACCATAACAGGGTATAGCGGCAAGTAAGACTAGGACGGTGCCATAGACCAACTGTTGGCTAGACCAGTCGGTAAAATATTCTGGATGGGCAAGTGAATGAAGTATATACGAACAGATTTTCCACACCAGATAGCCAAGCCCGACTAATGGGAGTTGATAAACAACCGCCTTCACAGGGCTATTTGCAGTCAGTAATTTAAGTGAAGAAAAAACCACTAAATACTCAAGTGGATAAAAACCCAAATGTACAGCAGTTGCCACATCCATCATCCAGCCAAAGCTAAATGCTAGTATCACCCCTTGAACCCAAGAAAAACGATAGGCGCAAAATGTAACAAATATGAATATAAAATCAGGAGTAAAGGCAGCAGAAAAAAACAGTGGTAAAAATGAAGTTTGTAGCACTACTAACAAGACACCAATGACCCAGAAAAGAAGCATTAACATCATAATCACCTCTGTCCTGATTCATCAATAAACTCTACTATTTTTCTTCTGTCGGTAGGATCGATGAAAACAAATTCAAGATTCTGAAAATCAACTCCCGGTGTTACCTCAATCTCTAGAAACATTCCTCTACGTTTCTTATGAACCTCTGCAACTTTACCAAGAAACATGCCTCTTGGGAACACACCGCCAATTCCGGCAGTAACAATGTTATCACCCACGACAACATCATCGTTCTTCAACACATATTCTAATGTATATCCTTTACGGCCATTGCCTTTTAGAATACCACGAACCCGGTTTTTCTGAACAATCGCATCAATTGCACTACTTGGTGCATCAGCAAGAAGAATCTTACAATAGTTCTCGCTCACCTGAATGACCTGTCCAACAACACCTTCTGGCGCAAAAGCAATCATTCCTTCAAGGATATCGTCACTTCTCCCACGATCTACCACTATTGTCTGATACCAATTTCCACCACCTTTACCAACAACACGTCCTGCAATCGGCTCAAATTCAAGTGTCTCTTTAAAGTTGAGTTGAGCTTGAAGTGATAGATAGTTGGTATATCCCTCTCTATACTCTTCAAGCTCCTTAAGATATTTTTCAACAAGCTTTTGCAGACGTCTGTTTTCAGCTCGAACACTCAATAAATCAAGATAATTTGCATAAATGCCCGTAACAGAAGAACTGGCAGCGGTTACTCCTCTCTGCATTGGCCCTAAAAATTCAAGAGTGATGCTATGAGGCACACCAAACCGTCCTCCTAACAGTGTCCCGAGAACGAGAACACTACCGACTAACAGTAGGATGATAAAAGCCAAAAGGCGAACAGTTTTCCACCGTCCGCCTTGTCGCAAATTCTTAGACTTTTTTTTCACAAATCACCGCTTACAACTATTCAATTCGTTATCACCTTCAGACAAATTGAATTTTATTCGATTGTTACTTCCCGAAGAATATCAATATTATCCAATGCCTTACCCGACCCTAAAACTACTGAGGACAAAGGATCATCTGCAACAATAATTGGCATTCCGGTTGCTTCTGTCAGTGCCTTATCAAGATTCTTTAAAAGTGCTCCTCCACCCGTTAAGACGATGCCTTGGTCCACAATATCAGCAGCCAGTTCCGGTGGTGTCACCTCAAGTGCCACTCGAACAGCTTCGATAATGATATCAACTTGCTCAGCAATAGCAGACTGAATTTCCTTTGCCGTTGTGGTAAGGGTTTTGGGAACACCTGATACTAGATCACGCCCTTTTATCTCCATAGTCTCATATGGTTCTTCAGGCATTACATTAGCGATAGTAGTCTTAATAAGCTCTGCCGTTCGTTCACCAATGGCAAGGTTATGTTTGCGTTTGATGTATTGAAGAATAGCCTCATCCATCTTATCACCAGCCACACGTACAGATTTTGCATAAACAACACCTGCTAGAGAAATAACTGCAACTTCAGTTGTGCCACCACCGATATCGATGATCATATTTGCAGTCGGCTCAGTAATAGGAAGATCAGCACCAATTGCTGCAGCCATTGGTTCTTCAATTAAGTAAACTTCTCTTGCACCAGCTGATTCTGCAGACTCTTTCACCGCACGTTTTTCAACCTGAGTAATACCAGATGGCACAGAGATCATAATACGTGGATGAACAAGTGTTCTCCTGTTATGAACCTTGTTGATAAAGTATCGAAGCATCGCTTCTGTTACTTCGAAATCTGCGATAACACCGTCCTTGATTGGTCGAATTGCACGAATATTGCCTGGAGTCTTACCAAGCATCATCTTAGCTTCCTGGCCAACAGCAAGCACTTTATTCATGCGACCATCCTGACGAACAGCTACCACTGAGGGCTCACGTAGTACGATGCCTTTTCCTTTAACATATAAAACTGTATTCGCAGTACCAAGGTCAATTGCCAGATCGTTAGACATCCAGCCAAACAGAAAGTTAAACGGTGAGAACATTAGTTTTCCCTTGCAAGTAGGTGAGGAGCCCGCAGGCCTATATAAAAATATCAATAATTACAGAGAGTTGAAAAAAGAAAAGTTCAACCCTGTAATACCGAAAAAAACTAAAAATTACATATACTAAAGAACTTAATCAAAATACCAAAAGCTTACCTTATTAGCAATAAGAATACATGCCTCGTTAATAGATTTAAGTTATTGAGAAAGATTCCTTCATTTTGGGAAAATTCACTTTTCTTCACTGTTGCACAGATCTGTGACATATCAGAGTAATAACCAAAATAAGTAAAAATTATTGACACCATTTTAAAAGCTTGTTAATGATAGCTCGGATTGATCAAGACTTATTTGGGGGTATAGCTCAGCTGGGAGAGCGCTTGACTGGCAGTCAAGAGGTCAACGGTTCGATCCCGTTTACCTCCACCATGAATAGAAAAGGACTTACGGCAAATTAGCTGTAAGTCCTTTTTTCGTTTCCGGTATCCCCCTGTTATGTTGTTGAAACAGTTCTACATCAAAGAAGAGAGTTATGTTGATTTTATCCATAACTCAATGGAGCAAATTTCTCTTTTTATATTATCCGCACAAAAAAAATGATAAAAAAGCGCACACAGAAGCAAAAGAGAAAACCCCTAGTTCTTTTATGGGAGCTAAGATTTTAAGATTACATTTGACAACTCTTGTATAGTTAAATTCTTTCTTAAGAATTTAACTATAACTTACGTTGATGTTTTTTGGTTAGTTTATTAGTTTTGATATTTGGTACTTAAAATTGCGACTAAAAAACTACAAGCGTGGAATCCATAAATGCTAAATATAGATAAAACAAAATATGTTGGGAAAGGAAATCAACGTGAAGTGTATGTTCATCCCAAAGACCCTAAACTATGTATTAAGATTATATTTGATAGCAATTATAATAAACGACAGGCTTGTCGAGAAGCCAATTATTACAGGCACCTTAAACAACGAAATATATCTTGGAAGCTATTGCCCAAATACTATGGTGACGTGGAAACAAATTTAGGTATGGGCTCCGTTTTTGATTTAATATCTGATCATGATGGTAATGTCTCAAAAACATTAGAATATTATTTTAGTTCCGAAAAAAGAACTGAAGAACACTTTGAGGGAATTTGTCGGGCATTAAACCTATTAAAAGAATATTTAATAGAAAATAGAATAATAACAATGACGCCAAAATCAAAAAACATTGTTTATCAACAAAACAATCCAGCTACTTCTCATGCTTTAATTATTGACAATATAGGTAACATGGACTTCATACCTTACTGTAACTATATAGCTCCATTAGCTAAAATGAAGATAGAAAGAAAATGGAAGCGTTTTGTCAGTAAATTGGGTGTGGTATACAGTGACAATAGATCATTAGGGCAAATGTTAGATAAATTGTAGAGCCTGTAAATTATTCTGTGTAACTATTAGTCTAAAGATTCTTTGTATGGTCTTCCTTTCTTCAACCTGATCTCATGTTGGCTAATATCCATGGTACGGCAAACATGATCATATTTACCGTTGAAGCTCATTGAAGTCCAATAACTTATCGGGCAAGTTATCAAAGCTACCGATCAAAAGACACATCGCGAAGAATCAATTCTTGCTGGGCTTCTTTTCTGTACTTATTGCACTTGGCCATACAGTATTTATTGTTCTTTGATAACTCCACTATTTTGGCAAAGTATGGCCCTGCTATAATTTCATCCAAAGGTTTGGTCATGAAATTAATCTGTTCAATATGTTCCTCAATCAATGGAATCACAAATCGAAAAGAAGGTTCTTGCTCAGAAATATAGTTACAGTGGGTTAAACAGCATGGATGCACCGTTCCATCTGCTGCAATATATATGGATTTGTTAGCTAAAGGTTTACAAATTGCTTGCCCACCTTCTGCCGACGACTTGGTACCATACTTTGTGAAGATTTCATGTTTCAGTTCAAACTTTGTTTTTTCAGGCCTGAGACACTCTTCGTTATACTCTCTGGATGACACAACAAGAAACCTGCTACAGCCAATCTCTTCTGCCAATTTCTGGGCTTCATCTACCTGATGTTCATTATGCTTGAACAGAATAAACTTCCAGAAAGCGACACCGCCTGTCTCTGTAAAGGCTCTCACATTGTTGATGATTTTATCAAAATTTGTTCCTCGCCGGTGGATGCTATGGGTATCAGCAAGTCCATCCAGAGCAAAATACATCTCACCATCCTTGAAATGAGCCCCTAAAGCCCCCCACCAATCAGTATTCTGAGCCGAGCCATTGCTATCACCGTATAACACGATAGAAGGATTCAGTTGCTTAACATATTCTACTATTTGTGGCATTTCCCGGTTAGAAGAAAAATCCCCGAAGTTCCCACTAAAAGACATCCAGCCGATATGCTCGAACATGGAAGGTGGCAGCTTCTTAAAGTCTTCGAATGATATTACGTGAGAATCATAGGGTTTAGCTTTTCTGCCCCGACTACAAAAAGGGCATTTACCATTGCACAGAGAAGAGACTTCAATATTAATTCCAACAATTTTATCAAGACTGAGCATAAATCAAATAATCCTATATGGCCAATTACTCACCAGCCTGCCTTTGTAGATTTCGTATTTTATTTACCATAACAACTCTATTTCTGTACTGTGAGTTTATAACACTTGTATAGGTAAATCTCTATATTATCCTATAAGTTACATTTCAACTTCAGTCCCTATCCCTTGCTCTTTTGCTTTCCTTAAAACAAGGTCTGCTGTAGCAAGATCTTGAATTGCAACTCCCACACTTTTGAAAAAAGTAACCTCCTCATCGCCTTCTCTGCCAGGCTTCACTTCTGCCACGATTTCACCAATTTCGGCATGAATATCTTCTTCCCTCATTGTACCTTTGGCAATAGGTTGCATAAGCTCACCTGCCTCAGAAAGAGCTGCTTCCATCTCGTCTACTATAATTTTACTACGCAAAACAGTCTCTACCGGGATTTCACACATATCATAAGTATAAGCTCCCACTGCATTTATATGTGTCCCACTTCTGATGAGCTTATCATTAAATAGTGGTTGAGTAGAAGGAGTAGCAGTACAGACTATATCCACTGTAGCCAGAAGATCAAAGTCGGTAGTTGGAATAACCTCGACACCCAAATTTTCTGACACTTTTTCGGAAAATGCTTTGGTTTTCTTGACATTTCTGCCATAGACGAAAACCTTATCAAGGTCACGCACAGCAGCCACAGCTTCGAGTTGGGTTTCTCCTTGCACACCAGGGCCAAAAAGGGCAACTGTTTTAGCATTTTTGCGTGCTAAATATTTAGTGGCAAGCCCTGAGACTGCTCCAGTCCTTTTTGCAGTCAGCACATTACCGTCCATGAGAGCTAAGGGGGTACCTGTCACTGAATCGAAAATCATCACCAAAGCCTGGTTAGTTGGCAAACCTATCGCGCCATTATTTTTATGAACATTGAGTGCCTTTATACCTACCTTCTTAAGGTGTGGAAGATAGGACGGCATAAAAAGGGCATTGCCTCCTTCTGCCTCCATCGGCACAACAGTTCTTTGAGGAATGGTAATGTTTTTCTTTCCAAGTAAACCAAAAGTTGTTTCCATCGCATCTATACATTCAGACATGCTGAGAACATTGCGTACATCTTGACTTGAGAGGATCAGGATTTTATTGCTCGTCATAACTTTTAATCACCAATAATTATTCGAATTCACTTTAAAACAACACTTTAGTTAGCGCCTCATACTTAAGAAACAGTTGTATCACTGCTTCTTAAGTATTCTTACAATATCTTGCGAACTTTGAGTAACAGAAAGCCCAGCTAAGCCAGTGCATCTCAACTCATGGGGAATGCTTCGACCAACCTTATCCATAGCACTAATAACCTGGGTTAATGGTATTACTTGATCAAACCCAGCAAGTGCCATATTAGACATAGACAAAGCATTGCTCGCAGCAAGTACATTTTTCCCCAAACAAGGAACTTCCACCCTATTAGCCACAGGATCGCAAACCATACCTAAAATGTTTTGTATTCCCATGGAAGCGGCAGCAAGAGACTGCTCTATCGATCCACCTTGTAAATAGGTTGCAGCTGCTGCTGCCATCCCTGTACCTGCACCACACTCAGCTTGACAGCCACCAAGCTCTGCTGAGAAAGTTGCATCTTTTGAGATAAACAACCCGATGAGACCACCGACGAGAAAAGCTTTAGCTATCTCTTCTTCACTACTCTTTAATGTTTTACCAACCGCAAGAATTGTGGCAGGCAGCCCACCGCATGAACCCGCCGTGGGAGCAGCGACTATTACACCCAGCGAACTTTTTACTTCCATCAAAGCTGTGGTGTAAGCTATTGCGACATTCAAGCTACCAAGATCATGTAAGTCCCCACTCGCTTCAGATTTTAGGAAATTACCCGCTTGAGGGCCAAGAATTCTATCTGAATATTGTGTTCCCTTTAGTCCTATCTCAATCGCATTTTTTACTATTTTTACGATCTCGACCATTTTGTCTATAACTTCAGAAGCCTGAAGGTTTCCCCTTGCCATCTCATAAGCTATGGCAAGGCCTGCAAGATCAAGGTCTTTCTTTTGATTAAACGCTAACATCTCCTCACAGTTCGTAAATGGTACGTTTAAGTCAATAGGTCTCACGATAGGAAGCACAGGAGGGCAAAATAGCACCTTGCTCACATCACCTTTATCAATGATAGAAAGAAGCTCATCGGATAAAGGTATGCTGGTTTCTAAGAGGATAAATCCTTTAGGGAACTGGGTTTTATCAACTATGACAACTTCATCTTGAAAAGTTTCTAGAGCTTGCATGAGACTTTCTTTATTAGCTGTATAAACAAAGGTTGTATATCTATCTCCCATAATAGAGAGTGAAACTCCATCAACTTCAATAATCTCGATCATCCCCCCACCTGTGGAAAGGGCAATCATCTCGTGCTGCTCATTAGAATTACTTAAGGTGAGTCGATAGGTATTTGGGTGAACATCTCCAAAATCACCTGCGGCAAATGTTGCTATAATACCAGCTTTAGCAATCTCATCTTCATAGGAGATAAGGCGTTCATCAGTCAGAGAAAACCCAAGCACCCCACCAAGCAGGCCCATTTCCGAGCCTTGGGAATGATAAGTTGTTGGAAGTGAACCAGATATGTCACCAGTCACCTCAACGCGACTTATGTTGTCTTGCATAAAGGCTCTTGTAAACCAACCAATGCGTAAGGCCGCGGCACTATGGGAGCTTGAAGGCCCACGCATTACAGGGCCAATGACATCATTAAAAATGCTTGGAGCAACCATTTCTTCTCCTTTGCTTCTTAGTCAAATTCTTTTAAGCCATTGATCACTAGCTTTTTGAGAGACAAGCTAGATAAGTAAGCAGATCAGCTCTCAATATACTCTTTCAACTCCTCAACCGACTTACGACGCATCAATCGCCCTGTTCTCTCAAATTTTCTCGCATTTTTTGCATAAAAGCTAAGACACTTTTTCGTAAGTGCTATCACCTCATCATCTGCTAATCCTTCACCAATTACATCTCCAATCCTTGGATTCCCACCACCATTACCTCCAAAAACAAGGGACCAGCCCTTTCGCATGGCAAAAATTCCAATATCACGAATGTAGCCTTCACAGCAATTCATTGCACAACCAGATATGCCAACTTTAGTCTTTGCGGGCAAGGGTAAATCGAGCAGAGCTGCTTCAATTTTATTTCCTAGATTAATTGAATCCTTTTTTCCGTACTTGCACCATTTTTCACCAGGACAATCCTGTATATAATGAATACCAACAGGTTTCTTAGGGCCGCTTAGCTCACCCATTTCAACCCATATTCGTTCAGCGTCTTCCTGAGAATGCCCTGCTATTGCTATTCTTTGAGCACCTGTTAATTTCGTGAAAGGTACATTATGTTTTCTCACCAGTGCTGCAACCTGTTCTAAGTACTCGGGAGTAATAAGCCCCATACAGGGACCGGGAAGGACATTATAGTTGTGAAGATCAGATTTTGCTTTTTTCATAATAGAATTACAAACAATCCGGATATTTTTTATTACTCAACATATTACTTCCTAGTCAGTTAGTTATTATCAAATACACCATATCCAGCTATAACAACAAGCTCCCTCTTTGACTAGAATATATTGAATAAATCCAACTACAATTTTGTCTGTCACCCAAAAGACTTGTGACTATCTTGAGCAGTCTCTATCTTTTATAGAGATCAGCCTATCAGTTACAACTTATCCTGGTATGCACCTGCTGAGTATGTCAACTCATAACTGTGGGAATATAGTTCTAGTATATTCCCGAAAGGATCTTCACAATAAACCATTCGATATGGCTTTTCACCGGGATAGTATTCTCGTATTGGCATCCTCTGTTTTCCACCATTCTCTACTATTTTTTCCAGAAGCCCCTCAACATCAGGGTCTTGAATGGCAAAGTGAAAGACACCATTTTTCCAAAACTCAAAATTATTCTCTCTAAGTTCTGCATTTGTGAATTCAAAGAGCTCAACACCAATTCTGTCGCCTGTCGCTAAGTGAGCAATCTTAAATCGCTCCCAACCTTTATCAAAAACGTCATCGCACATTACTCCAATTGCAGAATCATCAGAAACAATCTCTGTAGGTGGCATAATAACGTACCAACCAAACACCTTTGTGTAAAATTCAACAGCTTTCTCGAGGTCCGTTACTGATATTCCAATATGGGAAAATGATCTTGGGTATGTCATTGTTATCTCCTTTGCTTGTGTTTATATTACTTGTGTTCTGACATGATTTAAATATAACCAGCCAAAATCAGCTCACAAGAAGGCACTATTTTGTTCGACACGCACCTTTTGGTATGAATTGTAGGGAACAGAGGGTTGTCACAAGAAACTTTTTTTACAAAACAAGGACAACAGGTCATGATTGAGTGGAATAGTAAAGAGTTTCACTGTCCGGTTGAGATATCAATGGACATGCTAAGTGGAAAATGGAAATGTCTGATGATCTGGCATTTGAACGAAGGCACAAAACGCTATAAAGAACTAGAACGTATAGTCCCTGGTGTGAGCCAAAAAATGTTAACCCAACAATTGAAAGAATTAGAAAGGGATGGATTAGTAGTGAGAACTGTCTATCCAGAAGTTCCACCTCGTGTTGAATATAGTCTTACAGAGCTTGGAAAAACAGCTTTTCCTATTCTTGAGATGATGCATTCTTGGGCTATTGAGAAGTTAAATGTAAAAAACAATGATTAAAAACTATCTCACCATAATTCCTTTTGAATTAGATTAACTAAATTATGACAACCTCAAAAAAATGGAAATCGATTCGTCAAGGGTTTCTAGAGTACACAATGACGATTATAGCTGGTTTACTGTACGCCATCGCACTTAAATATTTTGTACTCCCTTCTAAAGTAATATTGACAGGTACAGAAGGTATTGCAGCTGCACTTTCCTACTATTTCGATAATTACTGGTTATTCATTGCATTATATTTGCTGTTCCAAATATTCTTACTAACCTTCGCTTTTTTCAAAGTCAGTAAGACCTTTGCAACGAGATCGTTTCTTGTTGTTTTAACAGTTGTACTCTGTTTAGTGTATCTGCCTGATATGATATTTGCGCAACCAGAACCACATAACGAACGCATTCTATTAGTCCTGTTTGGAGGGCTGCTCGCTGGAGTAGCCAAAGCAATTGCTTTTCAATATCGTGGCTCAACAGGAGACGAAGACATACTTGGTGCATACTTTGCGATGAAATATCTAAAACCTGTAGGCTATATTGCTATATTTGCAGCTGTCGGCTCAACTGCTTTCGGTCTCCTTACGGCTTTCCTGAAAACAGGGGATGTTGAAACAACTGTTAACACCCTCATGTATACTTGTATCTATATTTTTATTTCTGCTCAAACACTAAACAATTTATACCGAAAGTTTCAAATAAAGATGGTTGCAATTATAACAAAGAATTATGAGGCTGTGGGAGAGGCTATTTCACAGGCATTTGAACACCGCACTTACACGGTCCAATCGGGTGTGGGGGGCCATAGTGGAGAATCATTCTGGATGGTCAGAACGATTATTACACGTGAAGAGCTGCCACAATTAATAGATGCCATAAAAGATGCCGATTCAAACTGCTTCTATTATCACTATCGGATTGAGGGAATTTCACGTCAATATTACATTGCGCCAATTGGTTAGTTTTTAATGCTCAGTTTTATTAACGATCAGTCTCTCTAAGAGCTTAATAATGTTGACGTGAGGATTAATTACAAAACGACTAAGGATTTCTAATTATGTTTTTATTGAAGTAAGAAATTTAAACTCAGACCTTTTCTTTCCTGACAATAAGTGATACCAAGTTAATAAGGACAAATTATTTGTTGCATTTCATTTAAAATAAAAAAAACAACACGAGAAATCTTATGAAACCAACATGTTACTTTATTTCACTTTTTATATTTCTTTTTCACATACCTTCTGCTCTCGCATCAGAAACCTTACTAACACAAGAACAAATCACAAAATTGTTCTCAGATAGAACGATGAAAGTCACTAACGTCAATTTCATGACAAAGCGAGCCATTGAGCGCAAGAATTTAGAAAATTCTTCTCGAGTATTCACAACAGAATTAGGTGCTGCCCATGCGAACAACAATAATACCATTAATGTTCGAGGGTGGTTCGCTGACGAAGATAATCGCTTTTGTTTTAGCAGACCACTAACCCATGGTGAGCGTGATCAAAAAAACACATGCGGTCAACTGGTCTGGGATGGAAAAAGCACCTATCATATGTACAGAACGACAAAACTAAAGCAACAGGGCAGCAAAGTCGTTGGCAAAAAAAAGAAAGAACTTCTTTTGATTTTTTCAAATATCGGCAAAGGTAACAGACTTGAAGACTAGTTAATTGAATTAATTAATGAAATATCCAATAACAAGTGAACAGTGTCTTTTGCACTCTCCGAATACAGCTTGTGGTTAAAAGACTTAAAGTATATTTCTCAGCGAATGGCCAAAAGATAGGCAGTTAAAGAGATAGTAGAACCCTCTTTAAGAAAGGTATAAGATCATTCAGCACAAAGGACTATTAAAATGAGATTGGTATTCAAAAGCAATTTAATCTTTTTCGCCATAAGCAGTTTCCTGCTTTTTACTCTAGTCCTGGGAAACGGTGTGTCTTACGCACAAACGAACGATAATATTGCTGGCGAACCACCAATTACATTTTCTTTCATATCGCCAGAAAAACCGGCAGAGACCTCTCTTAAAAATGGTCTTCAGGTTACCTATTACCTGAAGTTTTTTAAACGTGACTTAAACTACATTAATAAAATGAAACCTGGTGAATTTAAATCTTTTGAAGGAAAACCAATAACTCACCTCGATCATCAATTTGGGAAAAATGAAGTTTTTGACAGTGGAACCTCAAGAGGAGTTGCTCTTAGAATGAAGGGATATTTATTTTTCCCTGAAGCAGGCATGTACAGCATGCAGGCCCTTTCAAATGACGGGGTTTTTATCTATCTTTCTGGAGAACTTGTCATCAGCGACCCTAAACAGCATGCTGACAGTTTATCTCAAGTTGCAAACATCACTATCAATAAAGCTGGCTGGTATCAATTACATGTCGATTACTTTCAAAGAAAAGGCACAGCAGCTTTGAAACTATTGTGGAAGACACCCACAAATAGCAAATTTGTTGCAATACCGGCCTCATCATATGGCCACTAGCCTACCAAATGACAACAACAAGAGTGCAATAATTTAATGCTTACTGTCACAATCTCTCAAGGCAATACTCATCTATGCTCAGATTACCTCTCCTGTAGCAATTGCACTATAGTCTGCCCTACAACCGCACTTAGAACTATAGAAGGTGAGGGTGTGTTTTTAGAAGAATCATTTTGTATACAGTGCGGGAAATGCATCAACGTCTGTCCTACAAACACCATCTCACAAACCAGAAAAGGCACCATCATCAAAAGCACCTACTAAGCTTTTTTCATCAATCCCCATAATTTTTCCTCTGGCAAACAAACACCTGGCGACCCTTTCTCAAAATAGAAGCGAAGCTACTCTCACTTTAGCTTTAACTTCTTTTATTCTAGCATCACCTTCCTTGCATCTTACTAACACGGCTTTATAGTAATAATTATCAACTAAGACAAAGAGGTGAATATTGGTAATTAACAAAGAAAATATTGTAGACAACTTTATTAAAGATGAACCATTCTACATTGCTCAGCACAATGAATTAGAGTTGGCAACAGCAGCCTACAAAAACAACTTACCCATTCTTCTAAAAGGGCCAACGGGCTGTGGAAAGACTCGGTTTATGCAGTATCTTGCCTGGAAGATTAAAAGGCCTCTTATTACAGTATCCTGCCATGATGATCTTTCAACTTCAGATCTCGTCGGACGTTACCTGATAAAAGGTAATGAAACAATATGGGTTGATGGCCCACTCACAACAGCAGTGAAACATGGGGCTATATGTTATTTAGACGAAATAGTTGAGGCCAGGAAAGACACAACAGTCATAATACATCCATTAGCTGATGATCGACGTGAATTACCAATTGAAAAACTTGGTGTTTTCTATTCCGCACACAATGATTTTATGTTGTCAGTCTCATACAATCCTGGCTACCAGAGTGTCTTAAAAGACCTCAAACCATCGACGAGACAAAGGTTTGTTTCAATTTCATTTGACTACCCAGCACTGAAGCTGGAAGCACAGATTGTTAAAGCTGAAGCTCAGGTAGATATTGAGTTTGCCACTCAACTTGTAAAGTTAGGAATAATGACCAGAGGACTAAAAGAGTCTGGTTTGCCTGAGGGCGCATCAACCAGACTACTTATTCAGGCTGGATTGCTGGTTAATACAGGGATAGACACCATTGATGCATGTAAAGCCGGTATAGCTGAAAGCCTCACCGATGATCCTGAATTACTCTCAGCGCTCAATGAAATGATTTTATCAATATTTTAACTTTATGACAGACCATGATATTAAACAGCTCTTTTATTCCCTAGTTTCACCATCTCATCCAAATGAATGGGAGACAGCTGATGTTTTAGACTTGCTTAAAGAGCTTCAGCCTGAATATCGTGACGCACTGCTCAAACATGTGCCTACTATCTGGCCAATCAGTCATAGTCTTTGTTACTCATACCTACAACACGGCTCGCAACAGGTTCAGGTGATTTCCACCACACTTCTTCCTGAATGGGTCAGACAACTTCTTTTTCACTATGAAACTGCTGGGCTTAGAGCTGCTGAACAGTTCATGACAAACACCCAAACAGAATTCATTAATAAACAAACACACTCCTCAGATGTCACCTTTATGGAGATCAACAAAAGTATGGCTCACTATCTCCATGGAATTTCAGCTAGCAATCTCTCTTTAGCTGCAAGTAGCACCCACTGGACTGACACTAAAACCATATTCCTGCCCACAAGCATTAAACAGTTTGCCAACAGTGAGGAAAAGCACCTTTTTTATAAATTCATAATCACATACCAGTGGGTTCTCATTCATATTGGTTGTTTCAAACTTTTAGTCCGTCATAATAACTTGAACAAGAGAATCCAGGCTAATTTTATAGAAAGCGAGCTCTACAAAGCCTACTGCTTTGTTAAGGCCTGCAACTACATCCGAGAGGAGCTGCCAGGGCTTTGGAAAAGAAGTCTTTCGCTAGTGAGCAATCAACTCAACCAACCACTCCAGCTCAACGATAATGAGTTGTCTCGGTTTATTATTCGATTCATAAGCGAGAATTTGCAACTCAAGCAAGACAAAGAACCAATCAGTTATTTAATAAACATTAAGAAAGTTGACTCATTTCTCGCGACTTACCCCCACTCAACTCAGGATAAGACAGTAGCTCCCATTCTTTCCTACTTACTTGGCGACATCAAGCCCAAACAATCTGTTGCTACAATCCTAGAGGAACGAAGAAAGCTCCAAAAGCGTTTTACTAAAACGTTAGCATCCATTCTACCTAAAACAGACAACACCAATACCACCTCTACTAACAACACTTCAAGGCCTGATAATGCGAACAAAATTATAAAGCAACTAACTGAAGCAACACAACATGAAAAAGCCACTCCCTCCACTGTTAAAATAGATAATGAACACATAACTATTCCACAGGAGCTCATTGAACAATTCAGAGAGATTACTAATGATCTTGGCTCTATCCCCATAGGTTATGTGCAAGCTGCAACCGGTATTGCAGGCAGTGCTCTATTAACTGAATCAGCACAACAAGAACATATAAACACAGCAAGCCACTCTTCCTTAAATTTCACTTACGATGAATGGGACTATAGACGACAAGGGTATAGAAAAGACTGGTGCACACTCATCATTGAGGAGTTACCACTTATAAAGACTCACTTCTTAGAAAAAACACTGGAGAAGCATAGTGGTCTGCGTAAACAACTTCAAAAACAGTTTGAAGCAATGCAAACTTCCCAGCAAATTGTAAAGAGACAACGGGATGGAGACGAACTTGATTTGGAAGCTATCATAGATGCAATTGGTTCTAAGGCTGCTGGAAAACCTGTAAGCGACAGACTTTTTTCACGCCTTCAACGTAATACCCGAAATATTTCAACCCTCTTCTTAATTGATATGTCAAACTCAACTTCTGGTTGGATCAACACCTTTATTAAAGAGGCATTAGTGCTTCTGTGCGAGGCGATGGAAAAACTTGGTGATCACTATGGGATATACGGGTTTTCCGGGATGCGTCGCTCACGATGTAAATTATATCCAATTAAAAACATCCATGAAGGGTATAATGATGAAACCAAGCAACGCTTAGCCTCAATCACACCAAAAGATTATACAAGAATGGCGCCTGCGATCAGACATTTAACAACACTTCTACAGCATAACGATGCGTCAACACGACTGCTTATTGTCCTCTCAGACGGTAAACCTGAAGACTATGACGCCTATAATGGGGAATATGCCATAGAGGACACTAAAAAGGCACTTTTAGAGACCAAAGGCATGGGAATAGTTCCTTTCTGTATAACAATAGACAAAGAGGCTCACTCTTATTTGGCTCATATGTTTGGTGAGAAAAACTATACATTTATTAATAAAATTGAACGGTTGCCAACAAGAATCCCACAAATATACCGTAGCCTTACACAGTAAAAATTGGTCTATTAATACTTAAAGACCTTTCTTCTCATTAACAAATTTGTTTTCGGTGTTATGATGGCTTACAAGACAATAATAGTTTAAATCGCTCAGGAGAACTGCTATGGAGGGTTATGCCAATATATAAATTTACCTGCGATGCATGTGGGAACACATTTGATAAAATCCTTATCTCTTCAGATATTTCAAATGTGTTCTGTAGTAAGTGCAACAGTCCAGATATTAAAAGAGTTAGATCGGGTGCTCAGACTCAGCCAACAAATACAATTCCATCGGGAGCACTTTCTGGCCCATCGTGCAAGAGTGGCTTTTCTTGACGATGAGCCTACGTCTCGTGAGGCGTGAAACACTCCAACTACATAATAGATTTACCAAACAGAGAGCCAAGTAAAGAAACAGCCATCTGACCAGTCCGATTTGCCACATCTAGAATTGGGTTTATCTCTACTAGGTCAACAGAATGTAGTTTACCGCTATCAGCAATGGTTTCCATTATAAGCTGCCCCTCTCGATAAGTGAGGCCACCGTGAGACGGTGTTCCAACACCGGGAGCTTCAATAGGATCCATCGCATCCATATCAAAACTTACATGTATTTTGCTCACAGAACTCAGATGCTTAAGTGAATCTTTGAGCACTGTGTAAATACCAAGCTCATCTATATCACGCATGGTAAACCACTTTACACCAGATTCTTTTAGCAGCTCCTTCTCTTTTTCGTCTACATCACGCAGTCCAATAACAACTACATTCTCGGGTGAGAGCTTTGCTCCAGTTCGACCAACATTGACCAGCTTATCATCACCAAGGGCGAGAAGTGCTGAAAGTGCCATCCCATGTATGTTTTGACTCTCAGATGTTTCCGGAGTGTTGAAATCAGCATGGGCATCAACCCAAATAACCCCAACTTCATGCTGATGACTCACACCACCAATGGTGCCAATAGCAATTGAGTGATCACCACCTAAAAAAACAGGTATTTCACCTCTATCGACAGCTTCTTTGGCGAGCTTATACGCATCCTCACATGCTTGCTGTATAAAAGGCACTCTTTCCACAAGACTGGTGTTCTTCAAACTGCAATGACCTGGAATTGTTATATCACCACTATCTAACACTTCATATCCAACACCAGTTAAAACCCGTGTTAAATCGGCATAACGAATGGCACTGGGGCCCATATCAACGCCTCGTCGACGTTGCCCTAGATCCATCGGTATACCAATTACCCTGATCACTTTATTTTTCATAGCACTATGATTCTGAAAGATTATTCCATATGTTCACAATGAAGTCCTGAACATTGGTTAATATTGCCTGTGCCTGTGCAGATCCTCGATTCGCTAGTTTATCAGCGCTGAACTCGGACATGTCCACTACATAAAAATATACAGGGCGAATGCTGCCATCTGGCTCAATTCTATAGCTAGGTGTCATATTACCAAAGGCAATAGAATGCAGTTGGGTTGCCATTGCGATCACAGTTGTTGCTTTTCGAGCATGAACACGCATGGCGTTCTGTGCTTCATAAACATTACCAACTATTTCAGGTAGAGGACCATCATCTCTGATAGACCCTGCCAAAACGTATGGAATTTTCTTTTTTTCACAGGCATACATAATTCCTTCTTCTATATTCATTTCTTTCATAGCTGCCGAAATTGAGCCTGCTTTGCGCACCTCATTCAAGATATCAAGATGGTTATAATGCCCCATTGGTTGCAGTTTTTGACTGTAAATGTTCTGTCCCAACCCTGTCCCATAACGGGCAGCTTCGATATCATGCGTTGCAAGGGCATTTCCTGCCATCAATCCATGGCAATAACCATTCTCTATAAGACCTTGCATGGCATCTCTACTGTCTTTATCAAAAGCAACAGCAGGACCGAGCACCCAAACAATATGGCCATGATCACGGTCATGTTTTAACACTTCATAAAGATGATCATACGAGTATGAGAACGGTGTCTCCCGTGTTCCTCTTGACCTGAACGAAAACTTATCTTCTGTTTCTTCAGCCTGCTCAAAACACTGATCATGTACCCAGATACCCTCTTCACCGCTTTCCGTCCGACCAACGATTACTGGATCATCTTTTTTTAAACGACGTGCTTCAACAACATCGAGTTTGTCATCTTTATAAACGAGAACAGCATCCATACGCCCTTCTGGCGCAAGAAGCCAATCACCGGATATTAATTTAATATATTCTGGGAAATTTGAGGTAGCATGATAATTTTCTGGGGCAATGCCATCACCTGGTGCAGGAGCAACTTTTGCAGGAGGAGCATCCAGAAAAAATGCAGACTCAAAGTCAGGGGCTCTGTAAGAAAGATTAAGCGTCATAAATACACCTCACTTATAAAAATTAAGAATTGACACCAGCCACGGCTGATGAAAATCAAATTAAAACAAACTCTTACATAATTTTCAATAATTTACCAAGATAACTATTTCTATTTACTCAATAGGTTTTAGAGAACTCCAAGTAACACATCGATTTCGCCCATCTTCTTTTGCCTGATAGAGTGCCCTATCCGCTCTTTCAGTAAGATTCTCAAGAGTATCACCTGCATAATACTGACTGATCCCAAATGAAGCGGTTACTTTTAAGTCTGGTGATGGTGTTGGGAGTTTTGAAAAGTTTTTACGGATTCTCTCTGCAATAGCCAAGGCTTGCACTTCATCTGTTCTAGGTAAAAGTATAATAAACTCTTCACCACCCCACCGTGCAGGGGTGTCATAAGGTCTGGCATGCAACTGAAGATGTGTGCCCGTTGCACGGAGTACATCATCACCTATGTTATGCCCATAGTCATCATTTATACTCTTAAAATGATCCAAATCGATCAATAAAATAGACAAAGATTTGCCTGTACGTTCCACTCGTGACGATTCAGTATGATACGATTCAGTAAAACTGCGACGATTATTGAGCCCAGTGAGTGTATCCACATTTGATAAACTACGAAGCTGTGTGATCAGATTATTCACCTGATTATCTTTCTGCTTACGTACTGTACCGAGAACCCCAAACAGTAAACCAAAAATTATAGGATGGGCGAGAAAAAACCATTGAAGAGGAGATGCTATAACCAAACCAACTATATCAAAAAGTTCCGAACCTTCGGCTATCTTCCTCTCGTAAAAAACAGAGGTCAAGGCAACAGGAAGCCCCCAGAAAAACCCAAACCAGATATATGTATTATAAAAAATATTATAGCTGTAACCTTCAAGGCATGCTGAGAAAAACTCCTTGATAGGTGCAAGTCGACCGTTTGCCATATTTAAAGGGTCAAGCCTCTAGTTAAATGGTTAAAGCTGTAAGCAGGTTAACTTATATTAATTTTGCAAGCAATTAAGCGTATCTACTGTCTTGATTAAGCAAGAACTGACATATAATCAAACATGGTCTATCTATTAACAACTTTTATAGTGTAATACAATAAAATTACACCACCTCACAGCTTGAATATTTTGTAAATTCATAAACATAGGTCACGCAACTAGTTGGTGTCAAACAAGCTACTATCAATTGAGATACTACTCACCTAATGCCTCTTGGACAGCTCGGCCTAATTGTTCAATTGAATATGGTTTAAGTAGAAATGTTTTAGCTCCCAAGCGAAGCGCATTTTTTACATCTTCACTTTCGGAAAAGCCACTGGTAATGACAGCTTTTGCACTAGGCCGTATTTTACTTACGGCCTCATAAGTCTCTTTTCCATTCATACCTGGCTCCATCAACATATCAATTACCAAAAGATCAACAGGATGTTGTTTCACCCAGTTAACTGCTTCCTCGCCAGAAGACACAGTTTCAACAGAATAGCCCAATTCTTTTAACATATGTGATGCAATATCCTGAAGCAACTGCTCGTCATCAACAATCAGAACCCGTTCTTTATTGAGAGTTGTGAAGGATTCAAGCGTCTGCTCTTCTATAACTGCCATCAGATGATCTCTGGAAGAACCCCGGAAATAAAGCCTAAAGCATGTCCCATCCTCTGAACTGTCAACTGTTATCTTGCCACCATGATTCATAACGGTATTCCAAACAACCGTTAAGCCGAGCCCTGTTCCACTGCGACCCATTTCTTTTTTCGTATAAAATGGATCGAAAATATGTTGATGATCCTTTTCCGAAATACCAGAACCTGTATCACAAACTTCTATTACCACGTACGTACCGTTATCAAACTCAGAATACTTAGACTTTGTCTTATCGATACTCTTGTTATATGTTCTTATTTTAACTTCCCCTGCTTCTTCAACAGATTCGGTAGCATTTGTAACCAAGTTCATCAAAACTTTCTTTATATGCACGGGAGAACAAAGAACAAATGGCTCTTCTGCTTCTAATATTAATTCATGAGAAACGGCTGGGTGGTTTACTGTCAATTGAAGAAATTCTGGGGACTTCACGTACTCCTTAATGAGTGTGTTGAAATTATGTGTCTCTCTAATGCTGGCGGCGCTTCTTGCTACTGTAAGCAAATCTGCTACAACCACTGAAGCTCTTTGCCCAGAATCATGAATTGCTTTTAAAGGTGGTATGAGTTCACTCTCCTCTGGGAGTTTCTTCAATAGGAGTTCTGGATAGCCAACAATACCGGAGAGTATGTTATTAAGGTCATGTGCCACACCTCCTGCTAGAGTTCCAAGTGCTTCGAATTTTTGAGCTTGCCGCAACTTTTCTCTTAACTGTTCCTTTTCTTTTAGCGCCCTCTTCCTTTCTGAAATATCACGCACAATCACTAAAATCGCTTGTTTACCACTAAACTTTATTAACTTCGCAGAAATATCGACATTTATCACATTTCCCAATTTATGAATATATTTACGTTCCCCCCTATATATCTGGCCTTGCTGAGGCACCTGCTCGATATTGCGATCAACCTCACCGCGGTCATGATGTATCAAGTCGTATACTTTAATTCTTCTTATTTCATCACTCGTATACCCAAGCATTTTCTGAAGAGATTGATTTGAATGAAGTATCCTCTTACTCTCAGGATCAAGGAGATATATGCCTTCAAAAGCCTGCTGAACAACTGCGGTATATCGCTCCTCGCTTTCGCGAAACTCTTTTTCTGCTTTTTCCTTTTCAGCTATTTCTTTTTCAAGCAGGACATTCCTTTCTACAAGTTCACCAGTTTTCAGCTTCACCAACGCCTGCAAATTATCTCTATGCTGAATAAGCTCATTGTTTTGTACACAGGCCATACAGGCTGTAGCTAGTTTTGATAAAAGAGGTGTAAAGGATTTGACTAGAGAAGGATCTAGCTCACGTCCATTTTTTATCAGAATGAGTAATCCAAACCCAGGTAGTTCAAGGGTATAGGCATGTCGACCGACATCAGAATAATGATGATGTGAAGCCTGTTTTGCCAAAAAACGACCTAACCAGTCGTGAGAAAAGTCCTCTGGGATACTTTCTAAAATACGCTGGTACTCATGAATCCGCCCCACCTCTCGTGGAATAGAGAATACTGTTTCAAAACACATTTGTTCCGCAGTAATGTGTTTTATTTCCATCACAATACCAGCCTGACAGTTCAATTTCCTAAGAATAGTTGACACACTCCTCCTCAACATACTTTTCAACTCAAGGCTACGACCAATAGCCATTGAAAGCTCATACTGAAACTGTAAATGCTCTAACGGAGTGATCATTAGTATTCCAAAACTCCCACAACACATGTTTTATTGTACATCTCAAGATAATCTTTACCATTATTGGCAATTTCTCCAATAGAAAGAATCCCAAAAACCTCCACATCTTCATCTCCTATTGCAGCCAATTCTCTATCAAAGTGATCTTCGAGAAACAATACTCTTGAGATACAATCAACAAACAAAGCACACTTCTTTCCATTACCACTGCAAGAAGTGATACTATCCTGATAGGCACCTTCTGCAGCTTTAAGCAACAACTCTTTATTACCGGTTAAAATATCTACAAAAGACTCCTGTGGAATACCTGCATTAAAGATCAAACCATTCTCATCTGTAACACCAAAAGGATCACGAATTACCTTTTCAGACTCCAACTTCATGATTCCAAGAGGATATGACTTTGAAATACTGAAAAAATTCTCTTCAGTTATCTCTTGGTTTGAATGCTTATCAACAACGGCTTTATACACATCAAATGCAGGTTGCCAATTTAATGTTTTAATAACGTTCCCATCAACTTCAGTAACCTTATGAGGACCACTCACTGTAATATCCCATCCGTGACGTACTCCTATTCCACTCTCAACATCTGCTAAGGCCAATATAGCACCATCTTTTTGCATACCTTGATTGGTAATCAGGCAATAGGAGTGTTGAAAATCTAATTTAACAGAGTTAATTGACCCTGCCCCACCCCCAATATAATTCAGTTCCAACCCAAAAATATTGAAAAGGCTTTCTGTCAGATCCCCCACCCTGGCAGAGCATCCATCAACAAAGACAAACATAGTTTTAGCATCTGCAACATTAGGAATAAGTGTATCAATTATTTCATCAAAATCTAAATCAGGATTACTCAGTTCCTTTACAAACTGAACATCTATTTTTCTTTCACAACCTATAACGATTGTACCTTTCTCAAGTTTGCTTCCTTTGGCAATGATAGCTGGGAAAACGCCACCAAATAGTGGCACAGATATTTTACTCATCAAGGGGTCTATTAATTCTGGGGTAAACCCATTTTCACTTGCCGCCAAAATCAACAAACCTTGGATATTATCATTGCCAAGCACCTGTTCTATAGCACTCTGTAACCCTTCAACAGTACCAGAGTAGTCTATTATCGGTATCATGAGTTGGGCCTCCATTCATTAACTAAGTGGCAACAGTTCATTATAGTGTTCCATCCTAGCTCATGTATAGCATGGGTTTTCTTAGATTAGACAAAGGGCATATACTTTAAAGCATAGGCGAGAAAAGTTATTCTTTAACTTAAAATCTATGACAAATCTCAACACTATTCAAATTGATAATGGTCATGAGCCACAATAGTTATAGCTAAATCGCCTCCTGTCTTGCATAAGTAACAAGGGCTTGCAGCAAATAATATCTATGAATAGCTCAAAGCTACTGGCTGTTTGTCAATGACCTTGAACAGAATCGCTATGAGACTCTTGAGCTATATGTTATTTAGAAGGATAATTTTAAAGAAATCACATTTACTCATAGTTTAACTGTACAGAGCAAAAAACATGAACAACCTATTCAAATACTTACTTTCTTTTATCTTACTGCTTCCCCTTACTGCTTGTGAAGAGACCAACATCTGGCTGCTTGCGGATGCAGCAACAGATGCAGCAACAGCTATAACCCTTTCTGATGAAGATGTAATGCAACTTGCTGCACAGGCAGCAGTTGCTTCAGATAACAAAAATAAAGTTGCTCCCCCCTCCAACGAATACCATAAAAGATTACAACGTTTGGTCGGAAAACATGAGAAACGGGATGGTCACACCTTTAACTACAGGGTCTATTTAACGAGCAAAGTGAATGCATTTGCCATGGCCGATGGAACAATACGTGTTTATAGCGGCCTTATGGATATAATGACTGATGAAGAGCTACTGTTCATTATTGGACATGAAATGGGTCATATAGTTAAAAAGCACTCAAAAAAACAGGCCATAATGGCTTACAGCTCAAGAGCTATTAGAAAAGGTTTGGCTTCGCAGAACAACGAAGTTGGCCAGCTTGCCATATCGGTAGTTGGAGCATTTTCCGAACAACTTACAAATGCTCAATTTTCACAACATGAAGAACGTCAAGCGGATATTTATGGAGCACAATTTTTAAAAGACCATGGAATAGGAATAAGCGTTGCAGTTTCTTCATTGAATAAACTGGCAGATCTTGCCAAGAATCACACATTTTTATCCAGTCACCCTAACCCAGATACGAGAGCAGATAAGCTATTAAAGCATGGTTTAGAAAACGAGGAAGATGATGATAACCAATCACTACTGACAACGATTTTAGGCTTCTTGAAAACTATTCTTTTTACCCTACTTGCGCTGTGTAAGTATCTTATCAATATCCTGTTGTCATTTTTATAGTACGTATTCACCTAAAATGATTAAACATCATCTACCTTAATAATAACCAAAGTAATATCGTCTTCTGATTTGGTGCCAAAGGTAAATGAGTTTAATGCACTATAGACACAATCAAGTAACTCCTGTGCAGGAAGTTGGTGATTCTCTTTTATTATATCCTGTAGACGCTGCTTTCCAAACATTTCATCTTTACTGTTAAAAGCTTCCCAAATACCATCCGTTCCAACAATTATGATCTGCCCTCTCTTAAGGCCTTTCTTTTTATATTCCTGATACTGAAAATCATCTACTACACCTAGTGCAATCCCTTCACCTTTCAACTCATCAAATGTATCAGTATGTGGGTCATACAACAACGCTGGATCGTGTCCTGCTCTAATCCAACTTAAAGATTCCTTTTCAGCATCAATAGTTAAATAGAACAGAGTCATAAACTTGCTGGAATCAAACATATCCACAGCAAGATGACTGTTCATCTCTGATATGATTTCAGAATTGGTTCCAGACTGGGAGGCTCTCATCCGTAAAAAAGCTCTTGCAGTGGTCATCAGTAAAGCTGAATCAACTCCGTGCCCAGCAATATCACCCACCACCACACTTAATGCATTCTTCTCACCATCACGAATGAAGTAGTCATAATAATCGCCACCGATTTCATCGCAAGAAACAGTTCGCCCGAAAATATCAAGTTTTTTCACATCAGGGCTTTTTGTCGGTAGCAGATTTTTTTGCACTTCACCAGCCAAAACCAGTGCCTTTTTCTGCTCTGTCATATCGGTTACAAAGGACATATGACCGATAATCTGCCCACCATCCCCACGTAGTGTATTACCATGTACATACGCTGGTATTAGTTTACCTTCTTTAGTCTTTAACTCAATTTCAAATTCACGGCGCTCATTAGCAAGTATTTCTTCTTTATTTGCCTCAAGGTATGGCCGTGATTCTTCCGCTAAGAGCTCAATTGATTTTCTCCCGATCAGTTCATCTTTTGAATAACCAACCAGCTCACAATAGGCTTTATTGACGTCAAGTATATTGAGCTCTTCGTCCATAAGCAGAAACCCTTCTGCTGTGGTTTCAACAATGCGACGAAATTTTTCCTCACTTTTTCGAAGCTTCTTTTCTGCCTCTTTGCGTTCGGTAATATCTATTATTATTCCTTGATTATGGATTTTTTCACCCATAGCATTGCGAACTACAGATGTCTGATCTTCGATCCACCGAGCCTCTCCATCAACGGTAAGAATCCGATACACCATATTGTACTCTTCAACATCCTGATCAGCATAATGACGAATCTCATCTCTTACACGTTCAAGATCATCTTGATGAACGATATCCTTGAACATTATGCTGCCATTGAGAAAATCGGATGCTGCATAGCCAAACTGGCGAAGGTTTTCTGAAACATATTCCAGTGTAGGATCTTCGCCTGCTTTACGGCGAAATAAAACTGCAGGACTTTGATCTACTATGACCTGAGCAAGCTCCAGTTCTTCGATTGTCTGGTTATGTTCAAGACGTTCTTCTTCAATTAACTTGCACTGTTTCTCAAGGTGACCTTCAAGGGCAGAATATTTCTCTTGCAGTGTATCGAGTTGCTCGGCTAAACGTTTATATTCCAGAAGTAATTCTTCTCTGCTTTTCTTTTCAATATCAGTCATTATTTGATTCCTTTTATTGAATTACCTGTCGGCACACCAACTCAAACCATTTATGTGATTTATTGTTCACTATGACTGTAAGTATTAACCAGAATATTTCTCGGAAAATTATAGACAATTGTTATCAGTGTTATCTTCAAAACTGATAAACAAAAGATTGTGTTCTATTTTTTATCTATCAGTCGAGCAACGGTCGTACTCAAGAGAGCTAAATCCATTGGTTTTGTTAAAAAGGCGCTACAACCAGCTGCTAAAGCTAGTTTCTCGTCAACTTTTGAGCTATAGCCAGTGCAAAGAATACATGGAATATTATAATGAAGCTTTTGTACCTCTTCAATAAGCTCAAGACCTGATGCTTCTGGCATTATTTGATCTGTCAGAATTAAATCAACCTCAGCGTCACCTTCTCGCAAAAACGAGAGCGCATCTTTTGCACTATTTTTAGTAATAACCGAATAACCAAACTCTTCTAAAACCTGACCGATGGTATGCAGGATCAACGGCTCATCATCAACTAATAAAACCGAACCTATTCCCTTTTGATAAACAGCCTTTTCTTTTTTTTTGGGAAAATTTTCTGATATGGTAATCGGTAAATAAACTGTAAAAACAGTTCCTTCATCAACCACACTATGAACGTCAATAAAGCCACCATGTCTTTCAACAATCGTATGAATCACAGAAAGCCCTAGACCTGTACCTTCTCCAACCTCTTTAGTTGAAAAGAAAGGATCAAATATATGAGTCATCACCTCAGTAGTCATTCCTGCACCGTCATCCTGCACCTTCATTACTGCTACTGAGTGGCAATCTAACGCTCGCATTATTGATAAAGGCAGGCTCTCTGTCGTGCATTTTTCTATGCTGATATGAATAGTACCAGTTTGTCCTGAAAACGCCTGAGTAGCGTTGGTACATAAGTTCATTATAATTTGCTGCAATTGTGTAGCATCAGCTTTAACGAAACACGGCTCCTTTGGTATTGTTTTGTCTATTTTGACAGTTGGAGGAAAAGTGACAGCAAGTAATGATAGAGAGTTATCAACTATTTCACCTAAAGAAATCGTTTCCTTTATATTTGGTGATTTCCGACCAAAGGTAAGAATTTGAGCAACGAGATCTCGGCCACGCTGTGCTGCTTCTTCCAGCGCTTCTACATGCTTATATCTGCTATCATTCTTGCCCAGCTTAATGGCTAACAGTGATGTATTGCCTACAATAGACGTAAGCAAGTTATTGAAGTCATGAGCAATTCCACCAGCTAGTGTGCCTATTGCTTCAAACTTCTGGCTCTGCTGTAATTGCTTATGAAGTTCATCTGTTTCCTTAACTATACGAAGCCGTTCATCGATCATTTCATTTGCAGAGCGTGCAATTAAGTCAAATTCTTTGAATACAACCTTGTCTTCAGCAATTTTACTCGCTTCTGTAGCCGAGCGCTGAAAGAAGGTATTGAAAAGATCTAAATTTTCTTTAATTTTCAGAGCGACAGAGCGACAGAGTAGTCCCATCAAGATGATCATGCAAAATATGACAATGGCACCTTTAAGAAATGCAGCACTCAGCTCGTCTTGCAACTCTTTCCGTTTTGCAATAATTTGATTTTCAAACTCATCTAAATGATACCCAGCACCAAGCACCCATCCCCACTCTTCAAATTGCATTATGTATGAAAGTTTCTCACCAAAATTATTACTTTCAGCTTTAGGCCATAGATATCTGACAGTCCCCACCCCATTCTTATCTATAACATTTTGGATTTGTTGAAAGATGCTTTTGTCCTCCCAATCTTTCATAAAGCTCCCAACCAGTTTTGGATTTGGGTGACTGTGAATTAAACTATCATTTTTGTTAAGCACAAAAATATAGCCGTCTCTACCAAACTTGATTTTACTAATTCGGTTCAACACTTCCGTCTTAACATCTTGTTCCATATCATCAAGATACTCACCTGCACCAATGAAAAAGGAAAGGCCCTCATGACCTTTGATATATGATATTTTTCGGTACGTTTTGTCCACCTGTCCAGGTTTAGTCCAACGGTATTCATAAAAACCAGAACCTTGTTTTGCTACAAGATCCAGCATCTCCTGGATAATAAAAACTCCTCTGGCATCCTGGATGTTGAGAAAATTTAACCCTTCCATCTCTGGACGATCGGAAAATAACAATTCGATACCATCATATCTCGTTGCAAAATAGTACCCACGGTCATTATTGAAACGTATTGGCCTTAAAGATTCCTTTATTCTCGAAATAATTTCTTCATCTGATAATTCACCTTTATTTAACTGATAAAGGTGATCTGCAACCTCCCATGCTCCATGCACTCTGTTTTCAAGCGATTGTTGCACCCGTTTCTCAATCTGACTCTTGCTAAATTCAATATAATCAATAGCACCAGTCAGCTCTCGCTGTAATCTTGTTTCCTGCTTTTTAATATAGTCACCTCTTAGGTGATCAACCTGGTTTTCAAACGACTCGACCCGTTCAAATACCCATATAAAATAAAGGCCTACAAAAGCAAGAACAGCTAAAGACACAACAGCTACGGTCAAGACATTAATTAATGAATATCTACGATGAAGTTTTTTAATCTGACTCATATGTTCTCATAAAAAGCTAAAGACACCTAAAAAAGTAACTGCTTGGCAAGACAACCATGAACTTATACGACATCTAACAACTTGAATATGCACTGTACTCACTTGACGAAATATATTCAAACCATTACTTACATTAATAAAACACTGAAATTACATCCTATTTTACAGAAAACCAATAAATCTCCCTTAGGTTTCACCAAAAACTTACAATGATTCATTAGAATACATTATATTGTATTCTTGACTGTAAGCAGCGGAACCATTCACTTTACAAAAGGTAAACCATGCTAAAAAGAACTCTTATAACTATTGCACTATTACTAGGTACATTTACCTCTGCGACTCTTGCATCAAGTACCAGTCCTACACTTGAAAGAATAAAAAAGTCAGGAATTGTAAAGCTCGGATACCGACAGGACATACCACCTATCTCTTTTACAAATAAAGCCGAGCAACCAGCTGGCTATTCTATAGATATATGTTCTGCAATTGTTACAAGGTTAAAAAATGATTTAGGCCAATCGATAACAGCACAATACGTTGCCGTTACAGCTGAAAATAGATTTGAGGCTATTAATAATCACACAATAGATCTGCTATGTGGAAGCACAACCAATACACTCACCAGGCAGGAGCAAGTAGATTTCACTATGACAACCTTTGTTACAGGTGGTTCATATTTAACGATGAAAGGGAGCAACATAAAACATAACTTTGACGGCAAAAAAATTGGTGTAGTAAAAAACACCACAGCTGAAAAAAACCTCATGACTCTTTTTCAAGAGACCAACACTTTCACCAAACTTGTTGTTCTTGATTCTGCTGCTGAAGCAATTTCACTTCTTGTTTCCAAGCAAATTGATGCCTTTGCTTCAGATCAGGCTGCTCTGATTGGGTTGATGATTGGAAGCGGTGCACCTGAAAAATTTGAACTCTTACCTGACCTATATTCTTATGAACCATATGCACTCGCTCTCAGGAAAAATGATTCAGAGTTTAGGCTGGTAGCCGATAAAGCAATTGCGGAGTTATTCAGATCTGGAGAGATTAAAACCATTTATAATAAATGGTTTGGGAAATACACCAAAAATGTACCACCAATATATCAAGCTCTGATTCAAATAAACTCACTTCCTGAATGAGAAACTTATTAAATCACTAAGAATCATTATTGACAAGAATGATAGCCAGATATAATATGTACCGGAGAAACCTCAATAACCACCTATTTCCGAGAGGTTAACAATGGATCAAATCGCTAGCACGACAGTTAATAACTATACGCAATATCAGACAAAACCCAACTCTGCGCCTAAACAGGCCGCTGAGTCTGAAACAGATGACAAACGACTTGTTCTCGAAATCACCCCTGGGGAAGAGAATGAATCTGATGGGGATCGTTCCCAAAATACTATTCAATTTAATGTACAAGGCCCAAACAATGAGTTTAGTGCTGAATTAAGCAGAGAGCAACTCATAGAGGGGCTAGATAACAGATTCACTCGACAGGCTGTTGAAGGGGCTATAGGCAATGGTGATAACTCCCAAATTGCACAAGCAGTTGCACTACAAAATGCCGATGAGGAGACAGCTCAAGCATTAGTTGAGGGCAGGCAAGCTCAATCTCTGGTAGACACATATACTAATACAGTGGAAAGAGTAAGTGAAGACAGCAACACCACAGCTTCGCAAAACCAGGATCAACAGACAGCAGATGCAATTAACACCTACAACGAATATCAACAGCAAGTAGTTAAGCAGGATATATTCTTTTCAAGAGTGGAAAACTCTGGACTTGATATAAAAGCTTAAAGAATAATTATAAAAGCTCACGATTATTTTTTTCAAAGTTATCGTGAGCTTTTTTGTGTTTAGTAGAAAATAAAATCACTAATCTGTCTTTTTCAACACCACCACTGTTACATCGTCTGCCAAGGGGCAATTATAGCAAAACTGCTGTAGACCTGTAAAAATCCCTTCAACAATAGTTTTAGCTGAGAATCCAGCATAATCTTTCAAAAGTCTCTTAAAGCGATCTTTGCCAAAAAAATCACCTCGAATGTTTCTTGCTTCCCATACCCCATCAGTTCCCAAAGCCACAACTGTTCCAGCAGCCAGTTTTTCTGACTGATACTCTTTGTATGTATGACTATCGTCAACACCAATAGGAATACCACTACCTTTGAGATCAAAAACCCTCTCTTTTACCGGATCATAGACAGTAGCAGGGTCATGCCCAGCCCTTACCCACCGAACCTTACCTGATTGTATATTGAGATCCAGATAAAACATCGTCATAAAATGACCAGTTCCTTCTACATCCGCGGCAAAATGCTTATTCAGTGCAGAAACTATTTCAGATGGTTTTTCTTCCTTTACTGCTGCCCGTGCGTGAATATAGCTTCTGGCGGAACTCATAAGCAGAGCAGCATCCATCCCGTGCCCAGAAACATCGCCCACAATAACCTTTAAATTGTCTCCTGAGACATCGTCACCATACAGATAATCAAAATAATCCCCACCGACCTCGGAACAAGAAATTGTACGACCAGCAAGCTCAAAGCCCTCTAGCAACTGATTAGTTGGCGGCAACAGTGAGCGTTGAATTTTACCTGCTAAATTCAACTCATACTGATGTTGTTGATCCGTGGAGTTTTGACGACTAAACGTCCTTCTATCGGGAAAGTTTATTTTCAAAGGAAACCCCTTGCAGCGAGCAGACAGATATTGACTACTCCTATAGAAACTACAATATAAATTAGATAAGCATTACTTTTTGCAGATCAATCAGTAAAAAGTAATTCATAAAATTCAGAAATTTATACAACTGTATTTAGCATACAGATAGATAAAAAGGAGAACAACGACAAGTTTTTGAAATAGCAAAAGAAAGAGAAATTATAGACTAGATAACCCATTATCCTATAAGTCTCAAAATCCAATAGAATATTTTTTGTCCTATATAACCCTAGAAACTAGGTCTGACTAATTTGTTTCAAGCATCAGTAGAGAAAATCATTTATATTCCATACTAAATAAACCAAAATATAACAGTCGAAATAAAAATGTGGCATCAACATAACAAATATCCACAGCTACCATCTTGGGCTAGTAAGCAGTTTCAAAAACACCTGAGACACAACAAACACTTCGCCACCCCCGGCCCACATGATTTTCGTATAATTCTCGATCATCCAAAACCATCATTTAATATTGGTAAGATTTTTAGAAGTGCTGAAATTTTTGGCAGTGCTGGTCTTGATATTATCGGGCTTAAGGAATTTGATCTACGTCCGGCAAAAGGTGCATTTAAATACGTGCCAACACGTTTTCATACAGACTTCACCTCTTGTCATGAACACTTAACAAACGAACAGTTCACTTTATTTGTCCTCGACCCGACTGCACCGACACCACTATACCAACAAAATCTTCCTAAAAAGTGCGGTTTCATCTTTGGTCATGAAGAGTATGGCTTTACTTTCCAAACGGAAGATTACCCTAATATTGTTCCACTGAGTATTCCACAATTTGGTCAAATTGAGAGTATGAACTTAAGTGTTGCTGCCTCGATTGTGATGTATGAATATATCAGTCAGCATAGTAAAACTGACTAACGCTTTTTAAACCTAACTCAATACCAGTTTTGTGTTGTACAAAAGACTCTACTCTCTTCTTGTTTGTTTATTCGATGTAACGCCCTTTAACCGCTGATACCACTTAGCTAAAGTTGCCAGATGAACACCACATTTATATCCGATAACGATGATCTGATTTAATAATGTTGTTCGTATGACGCCCATGTTTTTCCAACGCCTGGAAGACGTGAGCACTTGTTGTGAAAGGGTAATTATTTTTCCCAGTTTTTGTGCTTTCTCTATAAAAATAAAATCTTCCATAATTGGTGCTTCGGGGTATCCACCAAGTTTACGAAATAGAGAACTACGGACAAATATGGCCTGATCACCATATGGCATACTGAAAAGTCTAGACCTGATATTAGCGAGGTAGGATATCATTTTAAGACTAGGAGCATCACAATCTATACCGAGTGAGAAAGCTCCGGCACCACAACCCTTTTGCTCGACTGTCTGTCTGACAAAAGATGCAAAGTCAGCGGGTAAAAGAGTATCTGCATGAAGAAAAAGGAGGATATCACCTTTTGAAGCTCTTGCTCCTTGGTTGAGTTGAGCACCTCTACCTCTTGGGCCTGATATTGTTTTTGCACCACACTCTCTTGCTATTTTTAATGTTGCATCACTACTTCCACCATCGACTACAATCAGTTCTATGGAGTCATCAAGGTTAATTCCCTGCAGTGTCTTTGATAAGACTGCTTCTTCATTGAGTGTCACCACAATAATTGAAATTACTGGTATCATGTCAAGTCAACATTATCTATGAGTGTTAGATCCTCAGGTCTGTCAATATCGTGAAGAGTTTGCAAGAGAGTATAAGAACATCCAGTCTTGTTGATACGTTGTACTGTTTTTTCTAAAACTTGATCAGTTGACCAGGGAATTTCCGAAAACAGAGAATTGCCCAGATTTTTAAAAACGTCGCGATTCACCCCAACTAAATAATAGCCTCCATCATAGGTCGGGCCTAAAACAGTATCAGAACTCCGCAAAGATCGTAGAGCTTTTTTAATTATTTCTGCATTTACGTCTGGGATATCGCTGCCTATGAGAACCACTGATCTGGTAGGCTCTTTTAAAATTATACTAAAGGCATCCTTCATTCTTAGGCCAATATCTCCGGCGGACTGTGGATAATATCCACAAGAATCCCCCAACCACTCTGTCATTTGTTCAGCCGTACCATTTGTATAAAAGACCGAAACGGTAGCAGCAAACTCTTCAGCTGCCAGAAGAGCTTCTTTTACAACCTTTTCAGTCATGAGTCGTTGTAAATCAGCAGCTTTTTGAGGACCAAGTGAGGGGATTAATCTTGTTTTAGTTTTTCCAGGAACCGGGAATCTAGTAAAAAGAATAATATGATTTTTAGGTAACATTGCTCCCCAGTTACTCACTTAGAAGAAATAAAAGGCAGAAAAAGTGACTTGATAAAATCGATATTCATATAGCGCAAAAGAGTTTGCCATGTATGGTTATCTCGCATCCCTTTATAATCTGTTTGATAGGCGACCCATCCCATAGCCGACCAAGATATACCACGAAGTAGAACAAAGGGAAACTTGAGCCGCATTCTTTCCTCAAGTGTGTCACATAGGATTTGAGACTGAAGCGCCTTTTTATACTCCATTGTAAAGTATGCTGAAGATTCCTCAGAGAGGAGGTAATCAGTTTTCCAAAGGGTAGTAAGAGGCGAACAGAAGTGACAAAGGTCGGTAGAAGGATCTCCCCAGCGTGCCATTTCCCAGTCGATAAGATGAGTAGTATTATTTTCTCTATTAACTATAAAATTGCCAGAATTTACCTCAGTGTTAACAATACAGTAATAGGGATTCTGATTATAATATTTTTCTTTTGTTTTATTATCTTCCGCCCATTGCACAACTTGCTCTAGAAAGCTTCTAATTTGAGGATCGGCAAGGGGTGAGGCAAAATAGATTTCCAGAAGTTTTGAACATTCAGCAAAAATGAGAGACAACGGTTCTTTCTCAACGATCAGGTGATTGTTGCTCTTTTCAACCGGGAGCTGATGGATGATGCTAAATACTTTTGCTGCATCTTTCAGATCATATTTATAATCTAGATGACGACCAGGTAGATACTCCATTATTGAAATACCCTTATCTATAAGCTCTCTACTATCGTCGACAAAAAACGGCTCTGGAGTAACTTTAGAACCACTTAAAAGATTCAAAGTATTGAACTCATAAACGATCTGGTCATCACGATTTATCTGTGTCCCTATATTGACTCGGAAGACAAGCTTATCATTACTGGAAACATTATCAACTTGAGGAATTAGCAGATAGTTAAGATTGTATTCGCCTTTGGCAAGAGGTTTCACAATGAACTGTCGACCATCAAGTCCTGCAATTCCTGAAAAGTTTTGTTGTTGAAGATATTGCTTTACCGCCTCTTCATACAAACTGAAAGGATCGTTGTCTGGAAAAGCCTTCATGTAGTTGCCTACCTCTGCTTCTTCTTATCTTCTTGATAAGTGAATGCCAGCAAGCATACAACGCACAGAGCCACCTGCCAACTCAAGTGTTGGAACAGACAGTTCCACAATTTTTGCAGACTGCTCAATTATTTCCCTCTGATGATCTTTCAATGCATTAGCAGCTCGTGATGACAGGGCAAGAATCCTTCCATTTGGAGTTGAGAGTTCCAAAGCGTTTGCCGTAAATTCTCCGACCTGATAATAATCAAGATCTATTACCTCTCTTCCCACTTCACCGAGACGTCTTTTGATTTCTTCCCGCCGTTCTTCATCTTTTATCATCTGCAAACCAACCATTGCAAACTCAGCAGCTATACACATCATGACATTTGTATGATAAATCGAGTTTCCTTGCTCATCTGCACTGACAAACGCCATAGGCTCAAAATTGAAATGGGTACAAAACCGCTCTAGGGCTATAGTATCAGCCCTATTTGATTTGGCCGTATATGCGACCCTTGCTGTATGATCAAGTACCATTGCACCAGTACCTTCCAAAAAAAGATTATCAAACTCTAAGCTTGAATAATCTATTACATCCTGAACTCTGTACTCAGCCTTAAGCATCTCAATAATGTCATACCTTCTTTCCCTTCGCCTGCTAGGTGAATACATAGGAAAGATTGCAACATGTCCGCCTGGATGTGTAGAGAACCAGTTATTGGGAAAAACAGAGTCAGGAGTTTCCTTTTCGCCTCTATCCTCAAAGACATGAACTCGTACACCTTCAGCTTCGAGTCGTTCTGCAGCCACAGTCACTTCATTATATACTTTTTTTGCTAATTGACTGGATGTGAGTTGTCCTGCACTTTTCTGAAAGGCATTATCAAGAGCTGTTTCAGGATTAGGATGAAAACGGTGTGGGCGAATCATCACAACTGCGCTTGGGGCTTGAATATGCTGACTAGTCATCGTGGCCTCATAAGAAGTATTAGTAAAAATATATATTTCCACATAATATCTATAACTTGTATAATTACAATCAATTTTTCCACACAGGCGAATTGATAGTTTTCAAGTAACGAAACCATGTAAACTACTATGACACACCACCACATTCACAAGCTAGGCCACAAAAAAAGGGTTGCCCTATTAAGGCAACCCTTTTTATCATTTATGGTAGTTAATACTTTATAGGTATTTTTTCATAATTGCATCGTAACTACCATCAGCTTTCATATCATCCAAAGCCTTCTGCCATTTTGCAATGTCAGCATCTGGAGTGTTTTTGCTAAAAGCAATATAGAGTTGGGTGTCTTGAACATCAAAAACTTTTTCAAGATCAGAACCAGCATTTTGTTTTTTCGCTTTATAGATACCTTGCAACTCACCTACAATCCAGAGATCAATACGCCCTGCCATCAGTTTTGGTACATTTTGATCATCTTTGATAACACTACTAATATTTGTAAAACCATTCTCTTTTAAAAATGCTTCAGTAGCATCGTCTTTGTAGGTTCCTATTTTGCCAACCTTCTTTGCATCATCAAGTGAAGAAATGGTCAGTCCACTACCCTTCTTTGCAAATAAAACCCACTTATTTGGTGCAACTGGTCCAACCCATTTGAATAAATCTTCACGAGCTGCTGTTCGTGTCATTGAATAAAGAATAATACCATCTTTTTCTTGAATGAATTTATAGGCTCTAGCCCACGCTTCCATCTTAATATCACCAGGGTGACCAACTCGCTTAGTAAGTTCCTCAACCACCTCTGTTGAAAGACCTGTAATTTTTCCACCTTCAGAATAATTAAATGGTGGATACTCTTCTGTCATAATTTTGAAGTCTGCAGCAGAGGCAAAACAGCTGGTCATAGAGATAATTGCTAGAAATACAAGAACGTGACAAAGTTTTTTCATGTTTTTCCCCTTAAGTTTTAGGTGTTTTTGATGTTTAACGTCAACAACTCGTACAGAGCTGGGTCGTTACAAACTTAAACTTTAAATTTCCCTACCATATTGTTCAAATGATGTGATAAACCAGATAACTTTTCTGCACTAATACTCACCTGTGCACTGTTACTTGAAATTTGCATCGCTGCAGTTGTAACTTCATCAATTTCTTCTGATACAGATGAAATTGCCATACTGCTTTGTGATACATTTTGATTAACCTCACCTATACCTTCATTGGCTTGCATAACGTTGTTTGCAATTTCATTCGTTGCAGCAGATTGTTCTTCTACTGCGGTCGCAATTGTTATTACAATATCATTCACTTCTTCAACTACATGGGTAATCTGTTCAATGTGTGAAACTGTTCCTTTGGTGGTCTGTTGAATTCCTTCAATGCGCTCTCTAATCTCACTTGTTGCATCAGCTGTCTGACGTGCAAGTTCTTTGATTTCATTGGCAACAACTGCAAACCCTTTACCAGCTTCACCTGCTCTTGCAGCTTCTATTGTTGCATTTAAGGCCAACAGGTTCACCTGCTCTGAGATATCAGTGATGGATTCAAGCACATTACCAATACTATCTGCTGCAATACCTAACTCATCGACCTGAACTGATGCACTCTTGGTCTGTTCCACTGCGGTTACAGCTATTTGCTGTGCGTTATTGGTATTATCCGCAATCTGATTGATAGTTGCGTTTACTTCTTCAACGGCTGAAGCAACCATATTGATATTAGTAGAAGCCTGCTCCATAGCTGCAGCGACTGAACTCATATTGTCTGTCATTTCATCGGAGGCTCTGGAAACATTTCCAGCTTTTTCAGAAGTCTGATCAGAATCAGTTTTCATTACCTCAGAAACCTGTGCTAGTTCTCCAGAAGCTATGTCCAAATCTTTTGCGCCCTTTGAAACATCCTTGATGATATCTTGAATCTTTTCTACAAAGGTGTTGAACCATTTACACAATTCACCAATCTCATCATCATAGTTATCTGTCAATCTTTCTGTCAGGTCACCTTCTCCTTCTGCAATATCACGAAGTCCTTTGGTTATATTATTGAGGCGAGTAACAACCACGAAACGAAGCGTTAAAATGATTGTGACTATCAAGACAACAACCACACCAATAAAGATGAAGCTTTGAGAGAATATTTCAGCATTAATTTTCTTATTTACAACTGATGAGAGTGCATTAACCTCTACTGCAAGTTCCTCTTTATTAGTCTCAATTTGTTCTGTAAGTATCTTATCGGTGTAATAAATTGTTGCAGTACCAACATTTTCACCATCGTAAGAAATCTTTTCACTCAGTGTCCCTGCACTACTGAGATTTATACTATTATCCAACTCACTTCCTGTTTTAACAGCACTTCCCAATTTCCAAAGCGCAACAAACGGGTTATTGTCTCCATCGTTGACTGTAATGGCAAGAATATCGGGCAACTCCATAAAACTATTTAGCGCATTGAATAAGCCCTCAGAATCAAAGTTGTAGACAAAGTAACCTGAAGCACCGCTAATTACTTTTGCATTAACAGAGTACCGTTGATCAAGCTCTCTTGCCGATCGGTCTGCCTGTTTGGTAAATGTTTGTTGCACCATAGCTTCATATTCACCCAATACAAAGCCGACCAACTTAGACTCTTTGGAAATAATAAGCCCTGCAGCAAGAACGAGGAGAATTGAGACAACGAGACTTGAAATTAAAGCTGTTTTCAAAGAGATAGATAGATTCTTAAACATAATACCTTTCCTAAATAGATGTGTTGCAGGTAAGAGTTTCCTTAATTTAATATCCTTACAACCTTGTATATCCTGAACTTAACTTCAATTATAGTGATATCACATTTCAAAATAAGGAATCAAATTTTTCTATTAGAAAAAATGCATAAACAACGACATAAACAATAAACTACCTATGATTTAAAGTAGTTAAAGATAGTTTTTTACTCAGAACTGAGAGTTAGACAAAAAAGCTTAATTGAGAATCGTTATTCTGCAATGCAGGCGAACACTGTTAGACACAAAAGGTTCGAAAAGGAACAAATCATCAGCAACAATTTTTATTTACTGCGATAAAAGATAAAGAAACT
>PPCM01000084.1_pt1 | contig 154475 bp, 127 predicted proteins | sample 1555541 | NCBI WGS metagenome assembly PPCM01 (sample SAMN05284479, study PRJNA326546) | Marine sediment metagenome, whole genome shotgun sequencing project. | isolation source: marine sediment | place: Germany: Wadden Sea | collected 2012-09-05
GGAAGAGAGAAAATTCACAAAGAATTTCCTCTCTAAAGTTTAAATACTCATATTTGTCTTCGACTAAAAAGCAATTTATGAAGCATTTAAAACTAGAACAAAGGTACGCCATTAAAGCCTATTTAGAAAGTGGGAAGAAAATAAAATTTATAGCAGTACAATTATCTGTACATGAAACAACTATTCGCAGAGAATTAAAGCGCAATAGTACAAAAACAGGAAAATACAATCCTGATTATGCACAAGAACTTGCATGTGAACGCAAAGATCGATTTGTGAGCAATAGAAAATTTGATGTCAACATAAAACGTTTTATTGATGAAAAATTACTTGAAGAACAGTGGTCCCCAGAGCAAATAAAAGGATATTGCGATAAAAACAATATCGAAATGGTTAGTGTTGAACGCATTTATCAGTATATAAGAGAGGACAAGGCTCATGGAGGAGTTCTCTATAAACAATTGAGACATCAACTGAAGCATAGAAAACGACCTGTAGGAGGTGGTAAACATCAAAATATAAAAGACAAAGTTTCAATTGATGAGCGTCCAGATGTAATAAATAATAAGATGCGTTTTGGTGATTGGGAAATAGATTTAATCGTTGGTAAAGACAACAAAGGAGCAATGGTTACAATTGTTGAAAGACAAACTGCTATGATTATGATTAGAAAACTCCCTTTTGGTAAAAATGCATACGAACTGGCTAAAATTGTTATTGATATGTTACTTCCATATAAAACCAATGTGTTATCTATTACCAGTGATAATGGTAGTGAGTTTGCAATGCATAAATTGATAGCAAAAAAACTCGATTGTAAATTTTACTTCGCTCATCCCTATGCTTCCTGGGAAAGAGGACTAAGTGAATATTCAAATAAAATAATTAGACAATATATACCTAAAAAATCTTGTTTTGATGATTTTGAACCGGATTATATTAAATTTGTACAATATAAAATTAACAGAAGACCTAGAAAAAATTTAAACTTTGAAATGCCTGTGAAAGTCTTTTACGAATTGATTGCATAAAAAATGCATTTGGAACTTGAATCTACGCTTTCTGTAATTTTCTCAAACTCACCAATATGATTTGGTTTTGGTCTTATATCAGCAAGTTGTTCTTTTGTTAGTCTTCTTAAATAAACACCTTGCTCAATTTCAATTTCATCCGACTCAATAAAAATATTTTCAAACCAAAGATTTACGTTCCAAACAATAGGAGTATCATCTCTTAATGCTACATAGTCATTAATAAAAAGATTGGCATAATAAGATAAATTTTTATTTGTAATTTTTCTATTCGGAGACTCTTTCATTATCAAACGAAGGAATGAAGGAATACCTATATTTTCAACATAGAGTTCTTTGTCTTTTTCGATTTCAAATACTTTTATCACTTGTTTAGCCGCCTCTTTAAATTCATGCAAAGTTTTTAATTCTTTTTCTATGAAATTTACAAAGTCATTACTATACCATTCGTAACGATTAAAGTACTCTATTTTATCCCAATCATAATTATAAGTTTCTAATGAGTAATCAATATTAGCTACAGGAAGGTGCTGATATTCAATAGTCATAAGCTTTCCTTTGTCTCGATGTTTTATTGTTTTTTCAATTGTTATCTTACCTAAAACAATCAATGCCTGAAAAAGTTTGTCTTCTTTATGTGAGTTTGTTTTTTTCATTAAAGAGTTAAATGTTTTGTCTTATATTATTCAAATTCCTCACTACACATTATTCTATAACCATCTTTATCAATATGAGAATTATAAGTTTTGAATTTACGTGTATGTTCATTTAATGGTATAACGGCATATTCAAATTCAGGAAAATAAATATCGTCTTGATCAGAAAATTCTATTGCATCAGAAGCACTAGCGTTTTGAAACTCATTGCCAAATAGTACATATGAATCAGGGAAAGCTTTGAACAACTCTTCTGCTAAAGATTTAATAACTTGTTTTGATTTATCAGAATATTCAAAATCTGACATTAGAAAATCATCATTTTTAGGGTCTTTAGCTAAATCAGAAGTGCTGAACAAAATGCTAAATTCAATCCATCTTTCACTTTCTGCATTATCTATTGAATAATATTCAGAGTAAATTAAAATCCTTACTCTATAACCAAGTAAATCTGAAAAAATGAAATCGGTATTTATTCCTTCATTATGATTATCAAATAACAAATCAGTATTTAATGATTTAAAAATATCAATTTCTGGATTTTGCAGAATATGTGTAAGGATAAATGATTTTATTCTTTCAATATACTTATTTAAATCTTCTTTACTTGACAAAAAAGCAAGAGACAAAGTATTGTATTCCATGGTAATGATGAATTTGAGGTTTCTTAATATGCAAAGATAGCCAAAATCTATAATAAATCAAAACTACAGATGATCAAGCTTTAACATATATCTATATACACCATTTAAATAAATTAGGCTCCTTTGATTGATAACTATACTTTTGCCTGAGATAAATAATTATACACAACTTCATTTGCACGATCTACTATTTCAGGATCATACTCAATGTATACTGCTGTAACATCACTATTCTTATGTCCAAGTGCCAGCTTTATCACATCATAATCAACTCCTGCTTTTCTGGCGATTGTAGCCCAGGAATGTCTTGCATAATATGTACTTATTTGTATGTCTATTCCCAATTTTTCACAAACCCTTTTCAAATATTTACTGACAAACTTTGTAACATCTTTATGAATTGGATACATTCGATCCGGATTTGAAATCTTTATTTTATCTTCCAAAATTCTTAACAGAAATTGATCACCAGAATATTCTTTTATAATCTTCTTTGCAGCTGGAATAATTTTTATAGAATAATGCGATTTTGTTTTAAAGCGAGAATACTCAATTCTTCCTTTGTATACATCTGACTTTTTCAAATAAAGTAAATCCTTAAAGTTTATCCCTATCAAGTAAAAACTTAGCTTAAATAAGTCTATTGCCTTATTTTCGCTTTCAGTACCATCATAATTAAAAATTTTAATTAGATCTTCAGGTGCTATTGTCCTATGCTTTGTTTTTTCTGTTTTAATTGAATAATTGCTAAAAGGATAATCATTTGCAGAAAGCAAGCCTTTTCTAATTGCATAATTAACAACTGCTCTTAAATTTCTGAGATTTAAGGATACGGTATTTACCGACATATATTTTGGTTCATATTTTTTACTCTTATTTCGTTTAGTCCCTTTTAAGTTTAGATCAATATTTCTAAGATAACTTTCAAAATCTTCTAGAAAACTAACATCGATATCTCGTATCTGAACGTTTTTCTTAAAGTCTTTAATATGGTTGAGAGTATTTCCATACAAGTATGCAGTTCCACCGTCAGGGTTATGAATTAATTTTGTTTTAATATATTGATCAAAAACATCATCAATTAAGACACTACTTGTTTTGTTTTGAAAAATATCTTTTAGTTCTACTGCAGAGTATGCTCTAATATTATGACTTTTTGTAAACTCAAGTAAAAACTTATCAAAATCATTTACACAATCTAGGATATAGATATTTTCACTGTTTACATTATCAAATTGGGAGCAGCTTTGTCGAATTTTACAATTATTCTTATCCCATTCATTTACCAAAAGCTTATATGGCAACAAAATATATGCAGATGAATTACCATTTGTTATCCTCAATTTTAGTGAATGTCTACCATCTTTAGTTTTTTTTCGTGTATCTAATACTACATTTACTTTTGCCATATTTCATGATTTAGGGTCAATATTTGGTGCAATAAAAGTGCAATAATTATAACAAATATAATCAATTTGCAATATAAATGCAATAATTAATGTAATAGAAAGTAATTAAATGTAATACATTTAGTAAACTATACTTATATTTTTTGCATCCCAAAATAGCATAAAAAAAAGCACAAAACCCAGTCCAAGACTTTGTTTCATGCTTTGTGAGTCATGCTGGATTCGAACCAGCGACCCCTAGCCTGTCAAGCTAGTGCTCTAAACCAACTGAGCTAATGACTCGATTGTTTTGCAAAATTAGTAATTTCATTCAATTTTACAATAAAAATATTTTATAAAAAAAAAGCACCCCCGAAGAGATGCTTTAGCCTACAAATTTCAAATCCATTAAACTTGAAACTATATTTTATCCTGAATTTTTTCTGCAATTTCTTCAAATGCTAATACTGGAATCGCATTTGATTGTGTAAAAACACTTTGCCCTTTTTCGGCAGCAGCTCCTACTTCAGCAACTAAAGGTACTTGTCCTAGTAAATCAGATTTACATTCCTGAGCAAGAGTTGTTCCTCCTCCCTGACCAAAAATAAAATATTTTTCATCAGGATGTTTCTCTGGTGTAAACCAACTCATATTTTCAATTACTCCCAAAACAGGAACCTTTAATCCCGGGTTTTCGAACATCGATGCAGCTTTTCTTGCATCATTTAATGCTACTTCCTGAGGTGTTGTAACAATTATTGCACCAGCAACATCTACTTTCTGTATTGTTGTTAATTGAATATCTCCTGTTCCCGGAGGAAAATCGACAAATAAATAATCCAATTCACCCCAATCTGTAGTTTCGAACAATTGCGTAATAGCACTTGCAACCTTTGGTCCACGCCATATCAATCCTTGAGATTTGCCTACAAAAAAACCTATCGACATAAGTTTAACTCCAAATTTTTTCACAGGCTCCATCAATTCTTGGTCATTTACTACCTTAACCTCAGGTTTAACATCTTCAATACCAAACATCTTTGGAATAGATGGTCCGTAAATATCCGCATCAATTAAACCTACTTTAAATCCCTGTCTTGCTAATGCAATTGACAAATTAACAGACACTGTTGATTTTCCAACACCACCTTTACCTGAAGAAACTACAATAATGTTCTTTACATTAGGTAAATCTACTTTATCAAACATTCCCATAACTTTATTCTAATAATATATTTAAATTAATATTCAATTCCGGGTCTCGCTTCAATCCCCTTATCGAAATAGTGTTTAACTTTTTTCATTTCAGTGATTAGATCAGCCATTTCATAGAATTCCTCCGGAGCATTACGTCCAGTAAGAACTAGCTCCATATTCTTCGCTTTAGAACGTATAATTTCTTTAACCTCTTCTATTTTGATTAATTTATAGAAAAGTGCAATGAATATTTCATCCAAAATTATCATATTATACGAACCTGATTCCATTATAAGCTTTACTTCCTCTAGTCCTTTTTGAGCAGCAATAATATCTTCCATAACTGGTGCCTTTTCAATAAAGCAATCTCGTCCAAACTGTTGGAGAACTATTTTTTCGTGCTTTTTTAAAGATTCTAATTCTGAATAATGCATTCCTTTAACAAACTGTGCAAAAAACACTTTTTTCCCACTCCCCGCTGCTCTAAGCGCCAAGCCAAGAGCCGCAGTTGTTTTCCCTTTACCATCACCAGTGTAAATATGGACCATTCCTATATCACTCATTTTCTTTTATTTTTTGAAAAGCATTTTTCAATAAACCAACAATTTCTGAATCCTTTGCATATTCTATTATTGTTTTGCATTCAACCATTGCCTCAACAAATCTTTTATCAAAAGGCAATTTAGCTAAAATATCAATACCTTGTTTTTTACAGTACAATTCAATATCTGCTGACACGTCTTCGTTAATATCAAATTTATTAATAATAACCCATGTTTTAAGATTGAACCCTTCGGTCATTTGTAGGGTTCTCTCAAGATCGTGCATCCCAGACATTGTAGGTTCAGTAACCACAATAACATGATTTACACCTGTTACTGTTGAAATTACCGGACAACCAATCCCTGGAGGGCCATCAATAATTATCGTTTCAATATCTTTACTTTCAGCTATTTTCTTAGCTTCATCACGAACAAGATTCACTAACTTGCCTGAATTCTCCTCACCTGGTCCAAGAACACCAAAAACCATATCCCCGAAACGATATTTCCCAGTATACAACCTACTTTGGTCGCTTTCAACCATTTTGATTGCTTTTTCAGGGCAAACTCTTTCGCAAAGACGACATCCGTCACAAAACACTTCTTGTATTTCAACTCTTTGATTAACAATCGAGATTGCATCGAATCGACAATAGGTTGAACAGATTCCACAATTTGTGCAAATTTCATAATCTATAACTGCTGTTTGTGCGCCAATATAAACTTGCTCAGTTTCAATTTCAGGTTCGAATAGGATATGCATATTTGCTGCATCAACATCACAATCTACCAACATTGTATTTTGATAAAGACTTGCAAAAGCTGCGCTCACACTACTTTTCCCAGTTCCTCCCTTGCCACTAATTATTGCTATTTCCATATTCTCTGTAAATTGAATCAAACATAAAATCCAGATTATTCTGTAATTCAGGCATAAACTTAGCTGGGATGTCTGCTTTAGAATAATGTTTTGCTATCTCTCTGTCATAAGGAATTTCAAGTAATAAAGGAATATTATTCTCTTCTAAATATTTATAAATTTTATCATTACCAAGTTCAGCCCTATTTACGACAACTCCATATTTTTTACCCATTGTTTTTAGTGTATCTACAGATTGAACTAAATTACTTAAGCCAAAAGGTGTTGGCTCAGTAATCAGAACTACAAAATCAGCTTCTGTAACTGTTTGGATAAATGGACAAGAAGTACCGGGAGGAGCATCAAATATAACCACACCTTCATTACCTGCTTGTCTTAATCCTTCTTTAATAACTTTAACAGGAGACATTACTCCCACTTCCATTCTGGATTCGACAAACTTATTATTATTAAAGCTATCATAAACACTTACCATTCCTTGAAGAACATCTTTTTCTGTAATAGCATCAAATTCGCATGCCACAGAACAAGCTCCACAATCGTGGCACAATTCATCAATTACCTTAATAATCTTTGAAGGTGGTAATATAAATATCGCATTATATTCACAGTAATCATGACACTTAGAACAATAAGTACACTTATCTGTGTCAATTACAGGGACTTTCTGTGTTACTTTAACCTTATCAAGAATTTCTTTTTCCAAAAATATTCCAGAATTTGGCTCCTCAGCATCACAATCTACCAAAGTAAGCTTCTCAAGTCTTTGAGATAAAGTCCAAAATAAAGAAGTCGCCAGAAAAGTTTTTCCTGTTCCTCCTTTACCACTAGCTATTGCAATTTTAAAATTATTTTTTTTCACGAATTCCCCCTCCATTAACAACTACAAAACTACCTTTAGCAACTCCTAATAAATCAGCAATTACTTCACATTTAACCATGAGTAAAAAGAATATTCGCTCATCATTTTTATTTATCAAGCCTTCCAGATTTCCTTGTCCTTTAGAAATGATAAGATCAGCCGAATTATAATATTCCAAAAACTCATCGCTTGATTTTTCCAAGATTGTGGAAGGTGCATTATAACCATTAGTTATAACTTTTGCGGTCTGTGTCATAGATACTTCGTCGGCATCTTCCATAGTAACATCGTTTAGCACAGGTGATCCTTTAACAACGTATGTTACTTTATCAGATAAATTAGTCTCAATAAATAATCTGTCAAAAACTATCTCCCCAGCATTATCGCCCAGATATAATATTTTTTGAGCAGAGTTTATCTTTTCTTTAAGTAAACAAGAATCGTCTAAAGCAAAATCGGCATGTAGAACCTTTACAACAACAGAATCAATATCAAAATCATCTGATGCACCATAATCCATAATATTACCCGCTATTGCTAATCGCAAAGTAGTTTTAAATGAATCTGACTCTGAAAACACAACTGGTTTCCATCTGTTAAAAACTTCTAATGCCTGCTGATTGCTTTGCTTTTTCTCTTCATAAAAAGGATCAGTAACACCAATTAATGAACAGAATTTCATATTTAATTCTCGTTGAATTTCTGGTGACGATAAATCATCAGAGTCATTGAGCAATTCATTAAAATAGCTCATAAACTCTTGTTGCAAAGCTATTGATACATTGTATTTTTTAAACAATCTTCGATACGAACGCTCAAAACAACTTACACACCTAATATCTTTTAATTTTTTATTCGTGGTCACATTTACTTCCATGATCGTGATTACAGTAATTTGCAGATAAGGACAAACGATTGTTTAGAAAATCTTCAACCAATTCTTTCGCCCCTTTGATAGGAGCCCCTACAAACGCATTAATATTTTGAGCATTAAACAAACTTACGGCTTTTTGCCCCATTCCACCAGCAATAACATCTGTTGCTCCCATTCCTGCAACCCATTTTGGATATAAGCCAGGCACATGCTCAGGAGGAACAACTTCCTTAATATCTGCAACTTGACCATCCTTAACACTCACGATTGAGAAATACTCACAGTGACCAAAATGTTCACATAATTTTCCACTTTGCATTGGTATTGCAATTACTTTTTCCATATTCTTCATTTTTAAGAAAAGGCTAGAGAGATAAATACCTAAGCATTGTATCCCTCAGCCTTTTGCAGGTAAAAAAACTAAATTATTAAATACTATTACGATTTTTACGACCAAAACCTTGACCGGGGCCTCTTCCAACACCTCTTCCTGCTCTACCTAAACCACGCCCCTGGCCTAAACCACGACCTTGACCTAAACCGTTTTCATCAACAGGTTCTTGCACATTTTTATTTGCACATTTCCCCATTTTTCGTCCTGTCATTGGACCTTGTCCATCAGGACCTGTTTGATTAAAACCAGGCATAAAATCTAATTTTTAATGATTTAACATTTCTATTATCTCCCCTATTGTTTTTGAATGATCTTTTATTGAGATCATTTGTATTGATAGGCTATCTAAAACAGACTTAATTTTCATTCCAAATTCTCCAGAAACAATTTTTGAAACTTCCTTATCTGCAACAACTTTCACCGATGCAGGTCCCGCTCCATTGCTTGCGTTTTTATTGGGATTTGGTAAAAACTCAGTACCTCCAGTCTCTAAATCACAGATTACAAAATAAGCACAACGCCCAAACCTAGGATCTATTGTTGACTCAAGACTATTTCCAGTTGATGTAATTGCTACTTTCATTTTATTATTATTTATTTATATTTTTATCTTCCACACTTTAATCCACCTTCACAATTTTCGTTCGAAACAATATTTTTCACTTTAGAACTACCACACAAAGGACATTTTTCGGGAGTAGTCATTTTATCATGATGATTAAAGTCACATCCACACTCTTCGCATTGAAACCATTCACTATCATAATACACTTTACCTCCTTCAACAATAATTTCACTCACTTCTACAAATGCTTTTGCTACTTTTTGTCTTGCAGAAGAATAAATTCTAGTAAATGTTGGCCTTGAAACACCCATAATTTGAGAAGCTTCATTATGATTCATCAAATCATAATCACATAATTTAATAGATTCATATTCTTCAAGCAACATTACAACAGGTTCAGAATTAACGACTCCACCACCCCTTCGACGCGGCAACAACCCCTTAATAGCAGGAGGCCCAAGTATTTTTCTCATTCTTTTCCTTCGTGGCGACATATTATTATGATCTATTGTTCGATACAAAGTTAGTGAACATATGTTCGTTATCCAAATATATTTTACTATTTTTGCAAAAAAATATACAAATGGAAAAACACTTTGAAATAAACAAAGCTCATTTAAACTCTAACAACACATTATTTGGAGGAGAGTTGATGAAATGGATGGATGACTTAGCTCATAAAAGTGCCATGAATTATATAGGTGGGAAAGCTGTTACCACACAGGTAAAAGAGTTAACTTTTTTAAGACCTGTTTATGAAGGCAACAACATAGTACTACAAACAAAACTCATAAACACTCATGGTTGTTTAATGACTTTTGAAATCGAATCCTATGTAATAGATAAGAATAAGAAAGAATTAAACGCAAATGCAATATTTATTATGGCATCAATTAATAACGAAGGAAAACCTCAGCGAATACCCAGAAAGTAAATTTAGATTTAATGCGACAATCTGGTAAAGAATGGACTAAAGAATGATTTAGCATTATCTAGCTGTCTTACAAAAAAGAGTTTAGATTTAACACCTACAAATCGTTTATACTCTTCTCCATTTTTAAATAAAATTGATGTCGGAATACCACGCACATTATATTTATTAGCAGTTTCAACATTTTCATCAACATTTAATTTACCAATTTTTGCATCTATCTCCACATCTTCTGCTAATTCGTTCATAACTGACCCCAATAATTTACATGGCATGCACCATGGTGCTCCAAACTCAACAAGTGTATATCCATGTACAATTTGAGATTCAAAATTTTGATCAGTAAGAATTGTAATCTTTTCACTAACCTCATCATCCTGGGTGCTACGAGTAATTCGTGCTCTAAAATAATAATAAAGTACAAGTAAGACAAGAAAGCATCCTAATATCAACAAAATAATTTTCATCCTAGCCCTTATTCTTTAAATGTCTTACTTATTAAACCAGCAGCAAATCAATATGTTCGTATACAATCAATATTTACCAGTCTGAAATTTATAACCTTATAAGAGTTAGAGTGGATTTTATAAGTTTTATTAGATTCCCTATCCTTAAAGGAATGATTTTAGGCATTTTTAATATTCTTCGCAAAAAAGTTTGCAGGCTTTATTCCGACAAACCTTTTTATCTCTTTTCCGTTTTTAAATATTATTGATGTTGGTATTCCACGCACTCCATATTTTGCGGCAATTTTCTGATTTTCGTCAACATTCAATTTTGCAATAGATGCATTTATGCTTTGATCATCTGCCAACTCATTAATAATAGGCCCCATCATTTTACATGGCATGCACCATGGAGCCCAGAAATCTACAAATGTAACACCATTTTTTATCTCGGATTCAAACGTTTGATCATTCAACACCTTTATATTATCACTATCTTCTACAGCTGAAGACTTTCTCATCTTTCGAGCCATAAAAAAACTATAAATTATAAAAAGTACAACTGCTCCTCCAATTATCAATAAAACTATCTTCATTTGTCTATATTTAAATTTCTAATCATCATAAAAAAACAAAATTACAAGGTTTTGATCAAGTAAAAGAAAATTGACTACTATTATCTGACAGTTATATTTATGAAATATAATAGTTCTTTTAACGTTTCTTGGGTTGTGAATAATATAGAGTCACATTCTCGAATTTGAGAATTATCTTGCACAATTAACACACATCATACTTTGAGGTTGAATCAAAATTCTTTGCAAAGGAATTTCTGCATTACATTTTCGACATTTCCCAAATTGAGGTGTGCCAACTTGAGTAAGCACATGCAGCAACTTTGTGTGTTTTTCTTTAGCCTGACGAAGGACCAACTCAGTAACACTCTTATTATTTATTGCATCCATTCTACTTACTCTACCAATTGCATTATCGGGAGCAACAGGAGCTGACATTTCTTTGTATTTTTCTATTTTCTTTTCTGTTTTAACAATTTCTGCTAAAATCACATCTTTTATCTCTTCATCATTCATGATCTAAAGATAGTAAAAAAACAAGAAGTGGCTACGAAATAAAAATTCTCACAATCATGGTTTATTATTAATAAACAAAATCACAAACACATACCCCACATACGGATAATAAACAGATTAAAAAAGAAATAATGCTTAGTTTATTTTTACGATATTCGGTTGCTTATTGATTTTCATTGTTAATTACATGTGAAACAATAGTTGTATTTAAATCATCATAAGTTCCTACAAATTTCCAAAATTCAGAATCTTTACTTGGTTTTTTGTTAAATGAATACCATGCATCCAATTTATAAATATTGGCATCGAAGAAAACAAAAACTTCATCTGATTGATGAGCTTTTTGATACGCAATATCAGATTGCCAAATTGAATAATCGCCATACTTATGGTTATGTTGAGTATAATCAGATTCATTATTTTGAATTGACTCATTAGGGATGTTATCATTTATTGTGATATGCCTATACTCTTCTTTGTTGCTTAAAACATCATTATTAACTTCACTTACACAGTAGTATGAGACTAAATCATTGTATTGTTGAGGTATACCACTAATCATTAATGAATTTATTTCTTCCTCACTAAGTACACTTTTCCAAACTGAAATCCGATCAACCTTTCCATTAAATTCATGATCAAAATTCCACGCTGCTAAAGAGCCTAAAGAAAGCACAAATTCTGGATCAAAGTTTCTAGAACTACCAGTACTCATTTTACCCGATTCTTCTACGCCATTAATAAATAATCGTTGTTGGTTACCATTAAACGTTGCAGCAAAATGAAACCATTCCCCCTCCTTTATTTCTTCATCTGACCAACTATTATCAATACCATTCTCTAACTGCAATGCAAACTCTAAACCTGAATTATCGGGACTACGTTGAATCCAAAATTGTCTATAGTCACCGGTTTCATTATTATTGTTTGCCATGACGCTAGACCAACTATCTACAGTTGAAGAATTTGCATCCCATTTCATCCAGCCCATAACGGTAAACTGCTCATCAAAATCAAAACTCACACATGTCATATTAACATAAGTATTTTCCATTATATTAAAAGAACTAGAATTCTCCTGGGAAAACAAAAACAAAGGAACTACTAAACAACAAATGACATTTAAAAACTTTTTCATAATTTGACTTTTTTTATAGATTAACTTCCATAAATATAAGTATGAAATGACCTAAATGCAAACGGTTTTAGACAGCTATCATATAAAATAATATAAGGTTAATAACAAATTACAGTAATAATCCAAAATCAAAATCTACTAGCATCTTTTATTTTTATTGCATTTATCAGAACGAATAAATACCTTAGTGTTGAATTTTAAGCAATTAGTATGAAAAGGGCATGCTTATTCTTTTATAAATCGAGAAAAAATCACTTCATTAGCAAGAGTTATATTAATTAAATAAACACCACTGTTATAATAATCTATTGGAATTTCTAATTGGTTAGTAAGTTCATCAATTTCTATCCTTTCTAGATGCATTCCTGAACTTGAAAACACATCTATAATGCCAGAAACACCATGATTAAATTTAATATTAATTAATCCTTTTTACAATTGGATTTGGGCAAACAGTAACTTTTGAATTAAAATCATTCTTTGAAAATTTGAGTCAATTCAAGTGTTTTTTTCACAAAAATCTACATATCTGCTTTAATCTTTTCTAGCAATGAATCACTTACTTTAACCATAGGAAGTCTTAAAACATTTTCTAGCAAACTCATTTCAGACATATATGCCTTTACGCCTGCAGGATTACCTTCTGCAAACATATTCCCAACAGTTGGAAGATATCTATAATGTATTGGATTTGCTTTTTTAAACTCTCCATTCATAGCAAATCTGATCATATCAGACCATTCTTTTGGGTAAGCATTAGCAATAACAGATATAACACCTTCAACACCTACTGAGATTAAAGGTAGTGTCAAGCCATCATCACCAGAAATAACGGTAAAGTCGTCAGGTTTAATTCTTACCAATTCCATTATTTGATCAACAGACCCACAAGCTTCCTTTATTGCAACAATATTTTCAAAATCATTCGCTAATCTAACAACGGTTTGTGGCAGAATATTTACAACTGTTCGTCCGGGAACATTATAAAGAATAACTGGCACAGGACTAGCTGTTGCTATAGCTGCAAAATGTTGATATAAACCTTCCTGATTTGGCTTATTATAATATGGAGCAACTGTTAGAATTCCATCAACACCTGACAAATCTGTTTTTTCTATTTTATCAATAACATCTGCGGTATTATTTCCACCTAAACCGTACATTATTGGTACACGCCCGTTAATTTCCTTTTTAGCAAAATCAAGAATGTCATTTTTCTCATCAAAACTAAGAGTTGCAGACTCTGCTGTTGTTCCCATTACAAGAATATAATCAACCTGTCCGTCAATTAAATGATTGATTATTTTTTTTAGAGATTTAAGATCTACACTTTTATCCTCATTAAATGGAGTTATCATTGCAACTCCGGTACCAAGAAAATTAGTTTTCATATTACTCAGGATTTATCATTAATAAATAATGTTCTGTTTGTTTAATTAATAATTCCAACAGATTTATTTCTTCTTTTTTTTCATCGTCACTAACTTGCTTTTCTTCTTCTGGCAAACTAATCATTAAATCATAATAATTTGGTACAATAGTACAAAACCTACCTGTTTTAAATTTTGACGCAGATTCTGCCAATACAAATCTTACAGCTAGTTGTTCTGATAAATTTAGGTCTATAAGAATATCAAATTGCTTTTGAACGAACTCATTTACAGAGTCTTCATCTGGTTTAAAATACCAGTTTAAGTCACTATTGCAATAGAAACTAAACTCAAGTGGTTGAATATGAAAATCTGCAAGTTCTTTTTGATCGACAAAACCTAAAGCTTTAACATGCGGAACTCTTTCGCTTAATCTGATTACAAAATTTTTCACCAAATTAAAGTCCTCTTGTTTAGTAGCGTTGTAAATTACCCCAACACTTTTCGCCTTTTTAAGATTACAAGCGATAGCATCATGTTCAGGTTTTCGAAAGTCCTTTTTTAGACGATATAAACCATATTTATATTTGTATTTAGAAAATGCAGTCACGACAAATCAATTTTGCACAAATTTACACAAAGTTTTTAATTAACACAATACAATAAATCTGATTCAAAAGTAATGCAAGAGCTAGTTGTAAGATAAGATTCCAATAATTAAATGAAATAAAGATCGCTTAAATACAAATGAAAATGACAAAATTTGATAATAAAAATTTATCGCTAATGCTTTTTTTGTACTTTTGCATCAAAGCAAGCAGTTCTATCGCCTCTTTGCTCGACAAGGGGGAGGAAAGTCCGGACAACACAGGGCACTGTACTTTTGAAAGAAAAGATATCCGTGAGGGTATGGTAACGAAGAAGAAAATAACCGGCTCGACTTGTCGGGTCAAGGGTGAGAAGGTAAGGTAAGAGCTTACCAGTATCGGTGGCAACATCGTTAGCTGTTCGTCCTTCAGGTTGCAAGACCATGTATACCGGCGTTTAAAGGCTGCCCGCCTAAGCCGGGGGGTAGGTCGCATTAGATAAATGATAGAAGTCCATCTAGGTGGATACAGGATCCGGCTTATATGCCTGCTTTTTTTTAAATGACTAAGGTCCCTGAGGTTCTCGAAGGGCCAAAGTCATTTAAAAAAACATTTAAACAAAAAGTTATGAGTAAGAACTGGAAAAAAAGAGAAGGTGTTGTTTATTCAACTAATGATAATTTTGACTACGACACTAACGAACCCGAAGAAATTGAAACATTAGCACCAAATCAGCAAAAGCTTAAAGTTTTTATTGACAGAAAACAAAGAAAAGGAAAATCTGTTTGTATAGTCGCAGGTTTTGTTGGATCTCAAGATGATTTGTCTGATTTAGCAAAAAAGCTAAAGTCAAAATGTGGCACTGGTGGTTCTGCAAAAGATGGAGAAATTATTATACAAGGAGAAATGATTGATAAAATCATGACTTTTCTGACAAACGAAGGTTATAATGTAAAAAGATCAGGTGGTTAAAAATTAAAAACGAAAATTATTATGAAGAAAATTTGGATTTTATTTGCGGTTGCGATTCTAGCTGTTGCTTGCAACAACAAATCAAAGGAAAACCTAGAGACCTCACAAAACGAAGATATCACAATAATAAGTGGTACAATTGAGAACAATAGTGATCCCTTTATCTTTATCACATATGACTCAAAAACAGATACAATAAAAATAAACGAAAATGGAGAGTTCACTGCAAATGTGTTGATTTCTTCTCCAACTCATATAACATTTTCTAATGGTAAGTATTATTCGAATATTTATACTATGCCTAAATCTGATATAAGTTTTACTGCTGATGCAACTGATTTTTGGAACACTTTAAAATTCTCTGGAAACGACGAAGTTGTAAACAACTATCTTGCTTTGCAAAACAAAACCGTTCAACTTGCTGGAGTAAATAATGAAAACTTTTTATATGCATCAGATTATGCAGTTTTTTCTTTTGCACTAGAAGAACTGATGCAAGTGTTGAACTCTAATAACAATGACTTTATTGTAGAAAATGGGGAGAATTACCCAGAATTTATTGAAATTGAAAAACAAAGACTTCAAATGCTTAGGGGATCGTTAGTTCTAACATTTTATTCTCCTGTTATTAATTCTAATAAAACTATTGATGCTGCTGAAAAAGAAATAAATAACATATTAAGTTCTACAGATTTAAACAACCCTCAATTAGTAAACATTCATGAATTCAAGCCTTTTGTACAAAATTTAATGGGTTATTTAGTGTATAAAAAAATTGAAGCAGATAAGATTGAAATCACTTCTGCCGAAGGATATGCTGAATTATTTTTTCAAGTTATTGATGAAAACTTTATTGAAAATGCTGTAAAAGAAGAACTATACTATACATTTTTAAAAGACTTTTTAAACTATTATGGTCCTGAAGCGGTAGTTGAGATTTACAATACATATAAAGACATTACATCTAATAAAGAGCGTCTATCAGAACTTGACAAAATATTTGATGAATTTAGCAAGTTAGCAAAAGGACAACCTTCTATTAACTGGACTTTCCCAGATATGGATGGTAAAAACTACAGCCTTAGCGATTTTAAAGGCAAATATGTTTATATCGATGTTTGGGCTACCTGGTGTGGTCCATGTAAAAGAGAAACTCCTTATCTTAATGAGTTAAAAGAAAAATTTGCAGGTAAAAACATAGAAATCATTCAAATTTCTGTTGATGACAACAGAGAAGATTGGGTAAAAATGGTTAATGATAAAAATCTTGGCGGAATTCAACTTTATGCAAGTGGTTGGGATAATGATTTGTGTAATCACTTTAAGATAAATGGAATTCCTCGTTTTATTTTAATCGACATGGATGGAAATATCATTAATTCAAATGCCGACAGGCCTTCTGGCGACATTGAAACAGTTCTTAATGGTTTAGAAGGAATTTAGAAAATATATTTGAATACAATACAATGCCCTATTCTTTGGATTAGGGCTTTTTTTTATACATTACTTACAACAATAATTAGAATTAATCGTTTGATACCAAAAGCTTTGTTATGAAATTTTTCTTTATCCTATTATTGTCAACCTTAATTGTATTGCCAGTTTCTGCTCAAACAAAAAAAGAAACCAAAAAAATCTGGCATTCTCCTGATCCAAAAGGGATGAAGTTTATCCCTCCTGGTTCATTCGAGACATTGGTAGATGGAGAAGATAAAACTTTAAGTATTCAGGGATTCTGGATGAGTAACGAAATTACAAATAAAGAATTTAATAAGTTTTATCAAGACATAAAACAATATCCTGATTCAAGTTTTAAATGGTTGGACCTAAGAAATCATAATGAAAATGATAACATTACAATAATTGAAATTAAATTCGAAAGCATTACCAATTCAATTGAAGATAAATCGTTTACTTTTGAAGATGGGAGAACCTTAATTGAGCATTTAAGAGATCCAGACTTAAGAAATCACCCGGTTTCCGGAATTACATATGATATGGCTATAAATTTCTGCAGATGGAAAAATATTAAAGAAAACACTAAAAACAAAGGCAATTACATTAACGATTTCAGATTACCTGTAGAATTAGAATGGGAATATGTAGCTAATAATGATTATAATAAATTAGGTTTTCAAGAGCCATATAGAAAATCCAATAAAGGCAAGTCTAATACCTACGGACTTAAAAACTTAGATAGCAATGTAAGTGAATTTATTAATTCTGCAAATGAAGAAAACAGAGTTTTTACTAAAGGTTCATCTTACAAAGAGTACATTCAGTGCAAAGCAATAACATCTCACAATTCTGAATACCGTAGCTCCGACACTGGTTTCAGAATTGTCAGGACATTTTTGGGAAAGAGAAAAGATATCTACTAATACTTCTCTACAAATTCACATACCATCTTATATAGCTTAGGAAAATTATCAAGATAAATATTTTCTGAATTATCTTTTGGTGTATGGTAAATTGCAAAGCCATCGCCTTTCATAAGAAAACAAATAGCCGGAACATCTTTTTCAGCAAATGAATAATGGTCACTATTTCCAGCTAACTCACCTTGATCGAGTTTAGTAAAATAGTTAGTGTCTGCATTTATATCATTAAATAAATCTAATCCACGCTGTCCTTTATCACTAATCTCACAATAAATATCCTCAGAGTTATCTGCAATCATATCAAAATTGACAACATATTTTATCTTATCAAGAGGAATTATTGGATTATTAGCAAAATATTTAGATCCCAAGAGTCCAGTCTCCTCTCCTGCTACAGCAAGAAACAACATCGAATATTTTGGCTTATTTTCAGGTTTAGCATAGTGCTCTGCTAAAGAGGTCAGCATTGCAACTCCACTAGCATTATCATTTGCTCCTGCAAAGTATGTTTTTTTACCCATTACACCAATATGATCATAATGTGCTGTAAAAACATAAAACGAATCTGCTACTTCATTTCCTTCAATATATCCAATAACATTGTTTGTAATATGCTCCTCTATCATTGTGTTTTCGATATTCACTTTTACGGATTTTGCATCTTTTGGAAAATCGGAACTAGCCCAAATAATTGACATTGGGACTGCGAATGAACTATAAGCTTTATAAAATTTAAGAGGATCATTCCATGTTAAAATCATTCCTGGAATTTCGCTCTTATATATCCCTTTTAACTCTTTACCATGAGCATGAAAAAAATAAAAATCTACCACTATAAGCTTATCTTTATTTTCTTCCTTTTTGAGTTCTTTAAACAAATTTTCGGCATTAAAATTTAAGGTATCTACATAAAACAATTCATATTCGCCTTTTATTCCTGAAGAAAATTCACGCATTACAAAATCCTTTCCTGGCTCAAGTTTTTCTCCATCAACACTCATCTTCATTGCTCCATGAAAAACATTTACTGGGAATGAGAACTCTTGATAGTAATTTCCATCATAAGTCTTCGCACCAACTTCCTCAAAAGTTTCTTTAATATATTCTGCTGCTTTTGCATCACCAGATTTATAATATCCACGACCATAATATTTCTTAGCAGATAAATCGTTGATTACATCCTTATAAAGGTTCGAATCCTGAGCGATAGAAAAAATTGATAAAAGTAAAAATGACAGTAAAATTGTAAAATGTTTCATAGGTATAGGTTTTTGTTTGTTCAAAGATAATACACAATGAAACAATAATTTGTTAAACAAGTTATAATGAATGTTAATAAAAATAAAAAGGCATACAATATTTGTACACCTCCAATATTTAATATCTTTCAAAGATATGAGTTCGATTTAAAATTTAGGTTAATAAGTGTGTTTTCTTACTTTTTTAGATATATCCACATATTTTCTTTAGAAATTTCAATATAGACTATAGGAGTAATTGAATATAAAACTTCTACAATTCTCAACTATCAGGCTTTTTTGAAATGCTTTTTAAAAGTTTCTAATTATAGTATTATTAGAGTAAGTATCTATCTATGCAAACTATTCTTATACGGAGGAATATGGTGTGGTGATGAGAGTTATGACTGTACAGTAAAGAATACTGCAATCTCATTTTATCTATAATTTTAAAATAGTTTTTTGAATGGTCTCTGTTAAAGTTTCTATTCTTATATAATATATTCCATATTTAAATCCAGTTAAGCATATTTGGCAATCAGGTTCATCAGATTCTACTCTTAATACTTCAGCTCCATATGCATTATAAATATGAGCAGTATAAAATTCCTGCTCCAAAGAAATTGTAAAACAGTTTATAAATGGATTAGGATAAATTCTAGGATTATTTTTTTTAATAATTTCTGCTTCTTCAATTGAAAGATCTACAGAAGGCACATAATATAAACAAGAGTCAAAATCAGGATTATCATAAAGAAGAGTATGTCCTTCGCCAGACACCCAAACTCTCCAGGCACAAGATATTGAATTTCTTGTTGTATCAACACCTGTAAGACACCAATTAATTGCTAGTAATCCCTCATCATTACCTAAACCCTCTACATACCTAGTGCTTCCATTTTCATTTGAAAGTTCCCAATACTTTCTTCGGACTCCATCATCAGTAGTCAAAGAATCAATTTCTGATATTTCAGCTGAAACACTTACAAAAGTATCTAAATAATAATTATATGCACCTACCTCCAGAGTGTCTCCAAGTTCTGCTTTATAATCAAATGCTAAATGAGAATCATTATCCTTAGGTAAAACATATAATAAACTATCTGCCCAAACTTTATATAGAATGTACTCTGATGGAAAAATATTAAATAAATCTTCTTTATTAATCCCAGCTATATGATAATATGCATTATCGCTGCAAGACTGTCCAGTATTACCATATACAACCAAATTATCAGAGCTATAAATATTTGAATCTCTATATTCAACTACATTAAACTCCAATCTTGAAGAAGCAAACAATTCAAATCTATCAAAGTAACTACTTTGATAAATTTCACAAGCGTTATGATTAGGATTATCATAAATTTGCACATTGCCATCATAAGCACATAGAATATACTGATAGCCACCACATATATCTGTCAGAGGCATATTTGCATCCAATAAGCTGGATTTAGAACCTATACCCTCAATCCAATACTCATTTGTTCCATAACCATAAGGTCCGTCCAATCCCCACACTTTTCTCGTCACTCCACAAAACTCATCATAATAAACTTCTCTAACTTCTGCTTCTACTGCAATAAAATTATCACCATAAAAATATGCATAACCATTAAAAGTTTCATTTAATTCTAAGTTATAATCAAATATTAACTTTTCAACTCCGTTAAGTGTTCTTAAAAACATTTTTTTTTCGCTATCAATTCTGATAAAATATGCCAAAACAGTATCAAATTGCTCCTGTATTTCACATGGTAATCGCCAGATTATATGATAATTAAGATTATCTATTAATGTATCTCCTTCCATTTGAAGAAAAATCATAGAAGTAGGTATATTACAAGCGCTTGAAAAAGAACCTACATTCCAAACAGTACCTTCTTCTGCAAAATAATGAATATTATCCTGAGATAAGGCTGAAATGTTAATTAATATCAAAACTAGAAATGTATATTTTACTTTCACCATTTTCTTCAAATAAAATGTTTTATAATTTCACAAACTAAAATTTTTACAACATAATAACAGTTTTGGAAATTATTTCATTAGCAGTTTGTACTTTTAAGTAGTAAATTCCATGCTTCATATCATTAAAACTAAGGGTAAATTCATGTGTATTAACAATTGATTTTAACGCCAATTTCCCAGTGCAGTCATACAATTCAATATTATCAATAACTTTATCTGCCTTAATGGTTAGATTGTCTGATACAGGGTTTGGATAAATAGATATAATTTCATCAGAAATTTTTGATTGCTCAATTCCAGTAATATAGCAATTATCAAAAATACTATTCTGATATAAATGATCCTCGTTATTAAAAGCACAAATTGCAAAAAAATCAGCTCCTACATATCCGTTAAGACTATAATTCGCATAAATAAGTCCTTCTTTATTTCCTAGTCCTTCTATCCAATAAGTACCACCAGTACTTACAATATTCCACTGTTTCTTTGTACCAGATAATGTAGAAATATCTTCTATGCTTTCTACTTCGACATGAATTGGGCTAAAAGATTCAGTATAGAAATCAAATATATACAAATCTGCTTCATCGCTCTCTTCTAATTTATAATCAAATAAAGGATAATCTGTACCTTCGGGAAGTTTTGCATACAATATACTATCTTCAAATACCTTGACATATAAAGCAATACTGGTATTCTCAATTGTAGGTGGATACGATTCTCCAATTCTGACTATATGATAGTAGTCTTCATCAAATTCATCTTCCTGAGTATTACCCTGCATCAATAAATAATCTAAATTTGTCAAATTATTTGGACTTGTGAATGCTCCAACGCTCCATACTGTACCTTCTTCTGCAAAAAGATGGATATTATCTTGAGCAGACATTGACAAAAACGAGAATACAGCAATCAAAGGAAGTAATAATTGAAATTTATTTCTCATAACATTTGGGATTTATTTCCTCAAATATACAAAACAATAACAATAATTACAAATAAATATGCTTTAGTATTTGCTAACCAAACATAGAATCTATCATAAAATATTAAAAAAGCGGTTATATTCTTTCAGAAAAATGTATTCTTACTTTATCTTGAGCTAATTTTATTTGCTTTTGGAGAAATTCATCTGATTTACCTGATATATTTATCATACGGCTACATGTATCTGTATCTGAAAGCTCCATTAACCATGCTTCTTCATCTGCAATAAGCCCCAATTTCAGAACCCTCTGATAAAGAGCAGTTCCTGGATAAGGACAAGGAATTTCAAATCTTACATTTTTTAACCCAAGTTTCTTACACATCTCAACATTAACATTCATCGACTCTTCATTATCACTTGGATATCCATACAGAATTTTAGCTGACGATAAATCAAAACCATGCCTCTTTATTGTTTGTATTGCATTCACTATCATTTCAGAAGTTTGCAGTTTAAGCATTTCTTTTAAAACCGGATCATAGAATGAATCTATTTCGACTCCAATACTACAAAAACCAGCCTTTTTCATCTTCTTAATTAAATTATCATCAATAAGATTTGCCCTTAAACCATTCCTAAGAGTGATTATATAATTTCTTTTCTCACTTATTAAAGTATCGCAGAACTCTTCAACCCATTTATTATCTGTATTAAAAGTCTCATCTTCTATAGAAAAAAATATTGAATTATACTTTTCCTCAAGGTATCTCATATGATCAAGCACATACTTTACAGAATGAGAAATTACTCTTCGACCAAAATTCCTGAAACAGAAATCACATTTGAAAGGACAACCTCTTTTAGTATACAGCACTACTCGTCTTTGAGCTTTTTCTCTATCGAGGTTTAAATCATTGATTCGTTCTTCAACAAGCTCATTTCTCTTTTCATAAGCTTTAGCATTTATAATATACTGTTCAAGGTTTACTAAATGATATGCCGGAATCGGCAATTGATCCATATTTTCTATACGTGGGCGAGTTGGAGTTTTAAATACTTCATTATTATGACGATACACAACACCATAAATCTTAGTTATATCCTTACTGTGTAATAATGAGTCAACTAAATCAATAATAACAGACTCTCCCTCACCTATAATAAGTGCATCTAATTTAGTATTCTTAATTATAATATCTGGAGATCCAGTACATATTTTCCCACTTCCTATTAAAGGTAAATTAGGATACTCTGACTTTAAGTATCCAACCAGCGATTTGATATAATTATACACATTAGCAAAACCATCAATACATATCAAATCGAATTTGGATGCAGAAATTGCCTTCTTTACTTCCTCAAAATTCAGTCTTAACATATTTAAATCTAAAATTTCGACCTGGGCTCCTGACTTTTCTAAAACCGCAGCTAAGGACATCAAGTCCAAAGGTGGATACAAAGTTTTTTCAGACAATCTTTCAGGCGGATTTATTAAAAGAACTTTAATCCCAGAAAGACGTTCAAAGTCACCGTTAAATATGTCAAACATCTGTGATGTCTTCACTGTTTGAGTCATAAAAAGTATTTTTCCAGATTTTATAATCTTTGTAAAGCTTATAAATATCAAATGCTCAGACAAATTTATTTTAATTTTAATAAAATTCAAAGTTTTAAGCTCTTTTGTTACATTAATAACAATAAAAAAATCACTTTTTTTCTTAAGTAAGTGACTTTCAACAAAAAACCTTACAAAAGTCATGTTTTAAACATGATATAAAGCTATGTTTTTCAAACAAAAAGATGGTGTGATTTTTGCTTCAAAAAACAATACTAAAACCCAATATCATGAAAAATTTATTTTTTGCAATTTTAATAATACTTTCATCAATAATAAATGCCCAAACAATCAATAAAATATCTGTCTTTGACAATACAGAATATTCGAGTAGTGGTATTATAGGAATTACTGATAACGGGATTTATGAATATAGTTGGTATTTCGACACTTGGTTATCATTTCCTACAGCTGGGCTTACCTATGAAGGCGATGATGCAATAATTAAAGAAGTTGCAACTTGCAATAATTTATCTCATAATCCAAGTGGGATTTATGTTATATCAGACACTTCGGTCCACGTTTATAATTACTACACAGAATTTTGGTATTCTTTGTATAACAACGGCCTAGAACGTGATGGCAACACGGTTTTACTTTCTGACTTGAGTGTTCGTTATGATATAGAAGATGACGATGTTGATATTTATGTAAAAAGTGGTGATCACATCTATTTCTATGAATGGTATTTTCAGCAATGGTATCAATTACCAAATGATGGCATTTCAAAAATTGAATCTAATCACACTGATAAAAATAGTATAGAAATATTTCCAAATCCAGTTGCTCTAAATTCAAAAATAACTTTCACTCTGCCAGACAGCTATAATGATTTTATTTCTATTGCTGTATTTTCAGAAGACGGAAAACTTGTTAAAGAATTTACCTATAATAAAATAAAAGGAGGTGAACATACTATTGAGCTTAACACAAAAGAATTTACCAATGGGTTATACTATTTTGAATTAAAAGGAGTAAACTTTTCTCATGTAAAAAAGTTTATTAAATTGCATTAGTAATTTAATTAGTCAAAACATGAAAAAATTTACTCTAATACTTATCTCTCTATTTTCCTTTTCATTAACATTTTCACAAGTTCCTCAAGCTTTTAAGCTTTTTACAAATAAAGGTAAAGCTATATCTATAAAAAAAATGCTAAAAGATTTAGAAGAAGCAGATATTATTCTCATAGGTGAATTCCATAACAATCCAATTTCGCATTGGTTTGAATATGAAATAAGCGATTATCTTTCTCAAAATCATGATGTTATTTTTGGAGCAGAAATGTTTGAAGCAGATAATCAGGAAAATTTAAACAAATATCTTAACAAAGAGATAGATCGTGAAGCATTTGACACCTTAGTTCGTTTGTGGCCAAATTATGAAACAGATTATTCTCAACTAGTTCTATTAGCAAAAAGAAAGAATATTGAGTTCATTGCTACAAATATTCCAAGAAGATATGCACGTTTAGTTCACAAACAAGGTTTTGAGGCTCTAGATAGTTTATCGAATTATGAAAAAGCATGGATAGCACCTTTAGCGATAAAATACGATCCAGAACTTTCGTGTTATAAAAAAATGGCAGGAATGTCAATGGGCCATGGTTCTCCAAACCTTCAAAAAGCTCAAGCAATAAAAGATGCTACAATGGCTCATTTCATAATTAAGCATTTTAAACAAAGTCAGATTTTCATTCATTACAATGGTGCATTTCACTCAGATAATTATGAAGGAATTTTATGGTACCTTAAAGATAAAAGGCCAGATTTAAATTATGTTACAATTTCTACAGTTACTCAAAAGGATGTAAATAAACTTTACAAGGACAACAGAGGTATTGCAGATTACATTATATGCGTGGATTCAAACATGACTACAAGCTACTAACCTGAGTTATATCAGGTTAATAAACAATTAACTTCCTCCTTGTTCCAGAAATATTTATAAAATAAACTCCAGGAGCAAATTCTGAAGTATTTACCTTCTGGTTATTTTTAATATTTTCTTTGAGAATAACATCCCCTGTAGAATTACAAATCTCAATTAGAGTATTTTGAGAATTCTCATCATTCAAAATAATTATAAAATAATTTTCTGCTGGATTAGGATAAACATTAAACTTCGTTATGTCCTTTTCAACCTTATCTGTAGGAGATACAATTTTTATCCAAATAGGATTGGTATATGAATAAAACTCCTGCTGTGTTCTCTTATAAATATTAAGGTCTAGTCCATCTCTCTGTGTTTCTAATTCAGCACGAATTAAAATCCATTGATCCAAATAATCAGAAGAGTTTGAAAAATTAGCTTCCAAAATCTCTAATAGATTTTGTTGCAAGTCAATTTCATCATTAGATAAATCAATAACGACATCTTGTGTTTCTGTTTTAATAATGAGTTGTTTTCGCACAACATCGCCATATTCATCAGAACTTATCGCATACAAATTAAGAATTGCTTCTTGAGCATTATTTAAGCTTAATTCTGCATTATTACCAATAATAATTTCAGGGATTGAATTACCATCATCAGTATCAATTTCTAAAGCAACAATTGGACCTGATGAAAGAATTAGATTTCCTTGTTTCATCGCACTTAGCACATTTTGCCCATGGTTCCCTGTTTCATCGGGACAATATACAAGACTAGAAAATTTTCCTATAGCATTATCAGAAACAAAACCTGAAACACCCATAAATAAGTCAGTAGTTGAATAATTATACGCTCCATGAGCATCACTACCAGCAGAAATATAAAACTTCCAGTTTATCAAATCATTATTTAAGTTTTTCTCATGTAAGCCTTTTTTCCAAATAAAATCAACTACTTCGAGGTTCTGCATAAACCTACTTGTGGTATGTTCTACATCTTCAATCGGAAACAATTCAAAGCAATCATTTCCTTGGTGCATCGAATCCCAAGGATCTTCGGCTTCGGTTGTCTTTAAGAAATTTGACATATTCCATATTTGCCCTCCTACAATTCCGTCTTTTAGCAATTTATTGTCTTCATTAGAAAAAATGTCGGAATCATTGCCAAGATCATTACACAAAACTTCTCCAATATATTGATGTGCTTGTCCATTCTCTATAAAATCAGAATCAGAAAGATTCCACACAGAGCCATCCACAGCAAAAGACAACTCATCTCCCTCTGCAAAAGGGTGAGCAGCATAAACAAAGGCGTCATACATTGATACCGAATCAGATAGTGCATCAACATTAACATCTGTTGCTGTTAAGTCACCACCACCATCACCAAAATAAGGCATTGAAAGTGGATTGTTTGCAGATGGATATGTTAATGCATGTATATGATTGTTTGCAGAATTTTTAACTGTCATTTCAATTCCTCTTATGAAAACAAATGAGTTATCATCTGTATTAAGTTCTTCTACAATACCTCCTAAATCTGACCAATTTGAATTTTCATTTAAACCAGAATTATCATAATCACATGAGTGATCTGTTAAAGTAATCCAATCTAATCCACAATATTTTGCCATTAGTTTGGTTGCATCGAGTGGCAATCCTACTTCTGCATCATTTTGGGTATAAATTCCGTGATAATGCACATCTCCACGTAACCAATTATTAATTCTGGGGAAATCATCTTCCTGTCTAAAAACTCTCAAATATGCAGTATAATCAGGATCCCAATCCAATTCGCAGTAAACTTCAATATCAATTACATTTTCATATCCTACAAGTTTATCCGCTGGGATTAAAATGGTAAACCACCAAAAGTCTTGTGTAATATCAGTATAAGTTGTTGCAGGAAAAGTATGGGAATCTGCGATAAAATCTATCGTCGCATTATCACTTCTAATTGGTAAAGACTCATCAAAAGCCTGAATATCAAACTCCTCATTATATTGGCTTTTATTTACAAAAAGGGCTGAAAAATCTTCTTCTGAATAGTCATTAAAAGAAATCAATTGCGAAAACTCTGTATCACTAGCATTTTTAATTTTAATTCTTACATTCATAAGCTCATTATTACTCCCAGCAGCATTTGATCCATGAACAAATACATGTATTGGCACCGAGTTTATATTCTCAGAATCATCATACTTTTGCATATGATAAGGAGCATCGACACAAATCTCTGAGCCAACAGTATTAGCTTGTTTGTTATTTATCTGACCTAGTGCGGTCAAACAAAAAGAAAATAACAGTAAGAATACAAAAATCTTTAGTCTCATAAAAATTGGTTTTCACAAATTTAACAAATAATCTTCTGATTACCAATTGCTAAACCTTTCAATATTATTTTAGATTTTAAGACTACTTTTCTAATGAAATCCCTTTTGAGAACGGGATAAGCTTATGGGATTTCCATAAAATATAAGCAACTGAGCAACCAAATGCCATTCCAACAAATATGTCTGATGGGTAATGAACACCTAAATATATTCTGGAATATGAAACTAATATTGCCCAAGTAATAATTATATAAGAGTATAATCTTTTGCGCACAAATAATAAGCTAATTAAAGCTAATCCAAAACTATTAGCCGCATGACCTGAGAAAAAGCCATACTGACCTCCCCTATAGTCATCAACAACATGTGTTTGATTGGCAAGTTCGACATTGTGAGTTGGACGATATCTTTTAACACTTTCTTTGGTCAAGTGAGAACCTTGATCAGTAACGACAAAGCATAAGATTGTAAAAACAAGAGGAATCCAAAACTGCTTTTTGTACTTCTTTATTATAAAATAAATAAATAACAATGCAGCTGGTAACCAAATAATTTTTGACGAGATAAACATCATAATTGGATCTAGCCAATCGGCATGTAATCCATTAAAATAGAGAAAAATATTATGGTCAATATTTTCGAGCGTCTCTATCATTCGTTAATTTTTCTCCAGATAATATCTTTTAATTGGTTGATATTACTATTAACGACAGATGATATAAAAATTGTTTCTACACCTTCGGGCAATTCAGGTTCCAGAAGCTCCTTTAACTCATCATCAATTAGATCAGATTTAGTAATTGCCAATAAACGATTTTTGTCCATTAATTCTGGATTGTACATTTTGAGTTCATTAACAAGTATCTCGAACTCCTTTTTAATACTCTCAGTATCTGCAGGAATCATAAATAGTAATATTGAATTACGTTCAATATGTCGTAAAAAGCGATGTCCTAAGCCTTTGCCCAATGCTGCACCTTCGATAATACCAGGTATATCTGCCATGACGAAAGATTTATCGTCTCTGTAGGAAACAATTCCTAGATTTGGGACTAAAGTTGTAAATGGGTAATCAGCAATTTCGGGTTTTGCAGCTGAGACTACAGATAATAGAGTTGATTTTCCTGCATTTGGAAATCCAACTAGTCCAACATCAGCTAGTAATTTCAATTCTAAAATTACAGCAGCTTCTATTCCTTCTATTCCAGGTTGAGCATATCTAGGTGCTCTATTGGTAGGTGTTTTAAACTCGGTATTTCCGAGCCCACCTTTACCACCTTCAAACAATATTACTTCTTGATTTGCATCAGTAATTTCGACAATAACCTCACCAGTATCGGGATTTTTAGCAACTGTTCCCAAAGGAACTTCGATAATTCTATCTGCTCCATTAGACCCAGTTTTTAAAGCTCCACTTCCATTCATTCCATGCTCAGCGAAAATATGTCTTTTATATCTTAAATGGAGTAATGTCCAAAGTTGTGGATTTGCTTTTAGAATTATATGACCACCACGACCACCATTACCACCATCAGGTCCGCCGAATTCGGCAAATTTTTCTTTTCGAAAATGAGCTGATCCAGGTCCACCATTACCTGAACGACAAAATATTTTTACATAATCTACAAAATTCGAAGTTGCCATATTATTATAATTCTAAATATTTAGATAATCTATTTTTAATCCCATTAAAAACATTTTCAACATCACCATGCCCATCAACAATTTCGCAATTACCTTTTTTAATATAGTAATCTGTTACTGGTCTAGTTCGTTCTTTATATAAGTTTAAACGATGTTCAATAATAGAAATTGTTGAATCATCAGGGCGTTTACTTTCTTGTTTTCTTCTTAGCAGTCGATTTTTCAGCTCATTTTCGCTAACATCAATGCTAATGCAAACATTAGAAGATATTTTTATATCGTCAATAAGCTTATCGAATTCCACGCATTGCGCAGCAGTTCTTGGAAATCCATCTAATACGATTCCTCTGATATTACCATTACTTTGGACATAATTGTTTATCATTTCCAGAGCAACATAATCAGGAACAAAATTCCCATCATCGATACGAGCTTTAGCAAAGGCACCCAATTCGGTACCTGCTTCTATTTCCTGCCTTAACATATCGCCAGTGGAGATATGCTCAAATCCTATAAAATCTGCAATTTTTTTTGCTTGAGTTCCTTTACCAGATCCTGGAGGGCCAGATATAATAATTGTCTGCATTTAATCAATTTTTCTCAAATGTTTGTAAAACAAACGAAAAAAAAAGCGGCATAAAGCCGCTTTAATATCATTTAATCAAAATCTACTTAACAATAGATTTGAAAGTATCATTTTCAAAATACTTAAAGAATTCCATATCTTTAGCAGCTAATTCTTTAAGAGCAGCATCTTTAGTACAAGCAGTTCTTAAGTTGTTGAATAAAATGTCTGTATCACCTTTACGTGCACCAGCGATAGCTTTAATATAGAAATTATAAGCTTCATCTTTATCAGCACCACAGTCAGCAGCTTGGATAGCTCCGTCATAGTCACCATTCATAATTTTAGCTAAACCAGCGTTAAAGCAGCAGTTGTCACCAAAATAATCAGCAGCAGTTTTGTATTCACCAGCTTTAATAGCGATAACACCTTGACCAGCGCTAGCTTCTGGAATACCAGTTGCAGATTGGAAACTTGTTTCAGCATCTTCGATATTACCTTCAGCAAGATAAACATTACCTAAGTTATTAAATACTGTAGCATTTGCTTCTAAGCTTTTAGCTTTTTCGATTGAAGTTTTTGAACCTGCGATATCACCTTTTTTGTACTGAACACAAGCTAAGTTATTGAAACCTCTCCACTCTTTAGGGAAAAGCTCAGTAGTTTTAGTATATACACCTAATTTACCATCTAAGTCTTCTTTTAAAGTACCTAAGTAAAGTAATTCTTCAAATGTAAGTTCTTCTGGATTAGCACTGAAAAGAGAATCGATTTCTGCATCTGTGTTACCAATTAACATGATGTTAACTTTAATTTCAGAACGACGAAGTAATGGGTGAATTTCTTTTTCTAACTCTTCGAAAGTAGCTGTCATGTTACGAATTTCTTCTTCACGTTTTTCAGGATCTGTGTTCATATTAACAACACGTAAGATCATATCTTTGTCAGCTAAGTTTGATTCAGAAACAGCTTTTTTGAAACCATCCCAGTCTTCTTCAGTAACTAAATATTTAAAGAAATCGTCTTCTTTAAATTCGTCAATTTTTTTATACTCATTCTTAACATATTTGTCAACAGTTTTTGAACGATCGTTAGAAACTTTAGTATTCATTTCCATAGAACCTTCAGGAGAAGCATAAGAAATAAGCTCAACGTTTACAAATTCTTTTCTATCATCTTCATTAACCGCCTCAACATAATCTTTTAACTCAACGATTTCGTCTCTTTTTCTTTCAGTATATTTCAACTCAGCACGGTTTTTATCATAATTAACAAGACCCATTTTTGATTCTGGATTGTCCTTAATGAATTTGTCCTTTGCAGCACTTCCTTTACCCATCATTTTCACTAGGTCTGGAGTAGCAATGATACCTTCAGCAATAGCCTCAGGTTCAAAATCTTCAGTTTTACTACCTTTAGTAGCAGTAATTCTTAACTCAAGTGTTGATCTTCTCATTTCAGGAGCATAGTCAAACTTGTCGTTGTAACTGAAAGAACCGCCAGTTTTGTACTCAATAACATTAGCATTTCCATCAATCTTCTCACCTTGTAAATAAACAGGTGTTAAAGCTTTTTCGCCACCTTCCCAAACTAATGTTGGAGTGATAGTAGCTGATACTTTTTTGTTGAAGTACTTCTCTGGAAAATTACCCTTAATACTAACAGCAACTTCACCGCCGTGCATCTCAAGAACTTCAGGATTTACTGAGTAATTAATATCATCAGCATTTTCGATCATTTTTTTCAAACCGTTACAGCTACTAAAAGAAAACATAACTGCAATAGCAAGAACAAAAAATAAGGTCTTTTTCATAATTTAATCTTTTAATTATTTGACATTCTAATTATTTTCACGCTTTAATTTATTCCTAATGCAAAAATAGTAATGATTTTGTTAAAAAAAAAAACTAAATCAATACTTTTTGTATTTTAAAAAACAATTCTGTTAATACCTTTGGCATAATCCCCTTTAAAGATAGTATTGACAAGTGTTTGATAATCATTTGGATTGTTAACAAAATCAAGAGAGTTTGTGTCTATTACCACAATTTTTAATTCTTTTTGCTGTTTAAAGAAGTTAAAATAGCCATTTTCTATACTTTTTAAGTACTCAAAAGTGATATTTTGCTCGTATTCTCTCCCCCTTAGTTTAATATTTTTCAGTAGATTATCCACGTCTTTATGAAGGTATACATAAAGGTCTGGTTTTGGCAATGAACCATAAATTATATCAAACAACTGTCGATATAATTTATACTCATCTTCTTGTAAAGTTGAAGACGAGAATATCAATGATTTCATAAAGAAATAATCAGATACGATTAAATCGCTAAACAAATCAAGACTATCTAAATCGTTTTTTAATTGGTGATATCTGTCGGCCAAAAATGACAATTCTACAGGAAATGAATATCGTTCTGGATTTTTATAAAATTTGGGTAAAAAAGGATTTTCGGCAAATTGCTCAAGAATTAACTTTGCATTCATATTCTCGGCAATCTTCCTAGAAAGAGAAGTCTTTCCCGCGCCAATATTCCCCTCAATGACCAAATAATTTATATGCATAGTTCAAAGTAAATAAATTTAATGTTTAGTTATACCTATTTTTTTTCAAAAGATATTAACTATTGTTGGAAAGCCCACATCTGACACTAACTAAAAAAGTCCCGGCTAAAAACCAGGACTTTAACCTATATGATACAGGTTTAACTAAATTATATTTTTATTTAATAAACCGGAGTGTATTCCATATTATAAAATGTAAATGAATATAAATCTACAATTTCGTCAATCATTTTAGATGTTGGTTTTCCAGCACCATGACCAGCTTTAGTTTCAATTCGAATAAGAACAGGATTATCACCTTTATAAACATCTTGTAATGTTGCAATATATTTAAATGAGTGTGCAGGGACAACTCTATCGTCATGATCAGCAGTTGTTACCATTACAGCTGGGTATTCTACATCTGGTTTAATGTTATGTAATGGTGAATATGCATAAAGATATTCAAACATTTCTTTGCTATCTGCACTTGTACCATAATCAGTAGCCCAATATCTTCCTATAGTAAACTCATGGTATTTTAACATATCCATTACACCTACAGCAGGTAATGCAACAGCAAACAAGTCTGGTCTTTGATTAGTAACAGCCCCGACTAATAAACCTCCATTAGAACCTCCTTGAATAGCTAAACGATTAGAAGACGTATATCCTTCAGCAATTAAATATTCTGCTGCAGCAATAAAATCATCAAATACATTTTGTTTATTCATTAAAGTACCTTGCTTATGCCACTCTTCGCCATATTCTCCACCACCACGCAAGTTTGTAACAGCAACTACTCCACCTTGCTCGAGCCAAAGAAGTCTAGCAATACTAAAGTAAGGCGTTAAAGAGATATTAAATCCTCCATAACCATAAAGTAATGTTGGGTTTTTTCCATCTAATGCAATTCCTTTTTTATAAACAAGAAACATTGGAATTTTTGTTCCATCAGCTGATCTATAAAAAACTTGTTTTGTTTGATAATCGTCTGTTTTAATACCAATTTTTGATTTTTGGTAAACTTCAGACTTATTATTTTCGATATCGTATTTATAAATTGTAGATGGAGTAGTAAAAGATGTTACTGTGTAGAAAGTAAATGTATCTTCTTTCTCTCCAGAAAAGCCACTGATTGTTCCAATTGTATTATTATCAAGATTGCTTACAAATTCACCTCTTTCATCGAATATTTTAACCACTGAATGTGCATCTATCATATAGTTTACAATAAATTTGCCACCAATATGACTAATATCTTTTAACACACCTTCTTCTTCAGAAATAAAATCAGTCCAAGCAGTTTTAGAAGGGCTCTTTAGGTTAATCTTTATTATCTTATACTTAGGAGCATTGTAATTTGTATACACGTACAAAACATCATCAATCTCATCGATAACACCAAAGTCATTATCAAACTCCTTTACTAAAGGCATTACTTTAGAGTCTTCTTTTGTCAAGTCTTTGTAAAACAATGCATTTCCAGATGTAGACTCAGATGCAGAAATTATTAAATACTTTTTACTTTCTGTTACTCCAGCATAAAACCCTGTTTGAGGATTTTTTGGATCTTCATATACTAATTCATCATCAGATTGTTGAGTCCCAATTTTATGATAATATATTTTTGCATTTTCATTAACTGCAGATAATTCATCTCCATCTTTTGGTGTAGGATAGCGGCTATAAAAGAATCCGTCTTTATACCATGAAATTCCTGAAAATTTAATCCATTCGATATGATCTTCTAAATCTTCTCCTGTCTCAATATCTCTAACATAAACTTCGCTCCAATCGCTTCCACCTCGAGAAATTGAATATCCAAGATATTTGCCATCATCAGATACTGATACAGAAGACAAAGCAACAGTGCCATCTTTAGACAATGTATTTGGATCTAAAAGCTCAATATCTTCTCCATTTAATGAGTTTTTATAAAACAACACACTCTGATCTTGTAAGCCATCATTTTTATAAAAGAAAAATTTATCTCCTTTTTTTGAAGGAGCTGAGATTTTAGGATAATCCCAAATCTTAGTTAATCTTTCCTTCATTTTTTCGCGATAAGGAATTGTCGCTAGATATCCGTTAGTTAGTTCATTTTGCTTAAAAACCCAGTCTGCAGTTTCAGCAGAATTATCATCTTCTAACCAACTATAAGGATCTGGAACTATTGTTCCGAAATATTCATTTTCGACCTCAACTGTTTTTGTTTCGGGATAAACTAATTCAAATTCCATTTCCTGATTTTTTGTGCTATTACAAGAGAATAAAAATAAAAGTAATCCAATTGTAAGATATAAAAAAGTTTTTTTCATTGTTTAATAAATATTGTACGCTTCAAATTTAGCAATTAAAATCACTAAAATTTGTGTGTTAACACTATATTAAGTTTTTTATAAATATTTATTTGGAGAAATTTAAGGGATAATATTGCTAAATCCTAGTCGTTATTAACCGTTAATAACGACTATGTATTCATTTATTACACTTTACAAGACGATTTCAGCACTTTCGTGTGATTTGCAAAATATTTTCAAATCTATTCTGGATTCAAATCAATAAATTCATATAGATTTCCAGAATTATCAAGCAATTTAACAAAATCTGAGTATTTTATTGATAAAAGTGCATTATGCTCATTTGGTAAAAATGTTAGTTTCTCTTTATCCTGTAAGGTAGCATCAATAAACACCTCAACATGATTTTCTGTATCGTTAAATAAATTAAATACCGATATTGCGCCTGGTACTCCTTTTAACCATTTATCGATTCTCTTTTGTGATGCAAATGAGATTTTTCCTTTTTTAAATTTTTGTTCAAGAATTCTGATATCAACATTTCTATAGTAATCAGATATAATCAGAAAGTGCCTATTCCCTTTATGGTTTCGCAAAAACAGATTTTTACATCGTGTAGCTTGGATTTTTTTCCAAAATCTACCATCGTCTTCATTTGAAAAATCTTTAGGAGATTCAAAATATTCGTACTCGATATTCAGTGAATTCAAAGTACTATAAACAACAGATTGCCCTATCATTTTTTCTTAAAATATAAGTCCAACAATTCTTTTGCTGCGACAAAGCTACTAATTTTATTTCCAGTCACGTCTGCTTCTACACCTTTAATATTCTTACGTATAGCTTCATCCTGATAAAACTTATCTCTTACAACCTCATTAATAGTTTCGTACATCCAATACTTTGCCTGATTGTTACGATGATGTTCAAAATATCCATTTTCTGAAGTCTGGCTTAAGAATTCCTTAATAGTATCCCATATATCGGAAATCCCATTTCCTTCCATCGCAGAACAGGTAATTACTTTTGGCACCCATCCCGATTCTGTTGGTGGGAATAGATGAAGGGCATTTGCATATTGTGCTTTTGCCAACTTTGCTTTATTAATATTTGATCCATCTGCTTTGTTTATTGCAATAGTATCAGCCATTTCCATAATACCACGCTTAATTCCCTGCAGTTCGTCACCAGCTCCTGCCAACATAAGAAGAAGGAAAAAGTCTACCATAGAATGAACTACTGTTTCGGACTGCCCCACTCCAACAGTTTCAATAAAAACTGTATCATAACCTGCAGCCTCACAAAGAATTATTGTTTCTCTTGTTTTTCTAGCAACACCACCAAGAGAACCAGCAGAAGGAGAAGGTCGAATAAATGCAGATTGGTGTGCAGATAAATCTTCCATACGTGTTTTATCTCCGAGAATTGACCCACCACTACGTTCACTGCTTGGATCAACAGCTAATACCGCGAGTTTATGTCCTTCATTTACAATTTGCATTCCAAGAGCTTCAATAAATGTTGATTTACCAACACCAGGAACTCCAGTAATACCAATTCTTACTGATGGCTTTTCATATTGCAAACATTTTTCAATTATCTTTTGAGAAAGTTCAAAATGTTCTGGTAATGTGCTCTCAATTAAAGTAATTGCACGACTAAGAATATTTACATCGCCATTAACAATTCCATTTACATAATCATCGACATTTAACTGTTGTTTTTGTCTGCGAAATCTTGATATATTAGGATTTACAGTTGGTGGTTGCTGAACACCATCATTCACAACTAAAGCAGAATTTTCTGTCTTACTTTCTTCTACTTCGCCTTTAAATTTCTTCTTCTTAGCCATTAATATTATCTAATTTTACTACCGATAAGATAATTTTTAACGTAATCTGAAACTCCATCTTCTAAACTGGTAAATTCTTTATCGTAACCAGCATTTTTAAGTTTCGACATATCTGCACAAGTAAAATATTGATACTTATCTCTGATATCTTCTGGTGTATCGATATATTCAATTACAGGCTCTCTGTCTAAAGCTAAAAAAGTTGCTTTACCAAGACTATTAAAAGTTTCTGCTTTACCTGTTCCTAAATTAAAAACCCCAGATTTACTACGATGATTCATAAAAAACATCATCACATCGCAAACATCCTTAACATAAACAAAATCGCGTTCCTGTTCTCCATCGGCATACTCAGGCTTGTGTGATCTAAATAATTTTAGTTTACCTGTTTTTAAGATTTGATTATATGCATGATAAATTACTGATGCCATTCTATTTTTATGATATTCGTTTGGTCCATACACATTAAAGAACTTAAGACCTGCCCAGAAAAATGGCTTTATCTCTTGTTTCAATGCCCATTTATCAAATTCATTTTTTGAAACGCCATAAGGATTTAATGGTTTTAGAATTTCAGGATCTGTCTCATCACCAAATCCGTGCTCTCCCATTCCATAAGTAGCTGCCGAAGATGCGTACAACATTGGCAATCCATACTCACAGCATTTACTCCAAACCATTTTAGTATAATCGGTATTGAGTTTAGCTAAAACAGTCGTATCAAATTCTGCAGTATCTGTTCTTGCACCTAAATGAAATATAAACTCAATAAACTTGTGATTCTCATCAATCCAGTCTTCCAAATTATTCCTATCGACTAATGCTGTCACATTTTTATCAGAAAAATTTGGCAGCTTTTCTTTCTTATTAAAATCATCTACGAGTACTATATCCTTGTAATTACGTTCAAGTAATTCGGCTGCCAAATTACTACCTATAAATCCTGCTGCACCTGTTATGACTATCATAATAAATTTGTCTTTTTTGCAAAGTTACTAAAAATGAAATAGTACGCTAGATTTAATAAAATATTTTTTATGGAAATCATATTGCCACTAAAACACAAAAGCACCAACTCTCTTTATTTCGTGTTTTAGTGCTTTTGTGGCATTTTTTTTAGCAATTGGCAGCTAAATTTTATCTTATCAACATGATATACCCTTTTTTATTTCTAACAGAACCATCATACATTTCGGCTTCAACATAGAAAGAGTAGTTATCAATATTTTGTAATTGACCTTTATAGTATCCGTTCCATCCTTTAGTAATATCATCGGTATAGAACATCTCCTCACCCCAACGATTAAAGATACGGAATTCGAGTAATTTCTTGATACCAAAACCTCTGACATAAACCACCTGATTCTCTGCAGAACCTTCTGGTGTAAATGCCTTTGGCACATCAAGTGAATACTCTTCACGAACAATAATATCAATATAGTAATTATGCCTAAAACAGCCAAGACTGTCCTCGACAGTAAGGTTATATCTCATATCCTCTTCTGGCACAAAGTAAGGCATTGGACAATCAAAACATGAAATATAAGATTGAGGAGTCCAGAAGAATGTAAGATTTTCCTGATCAGCTATCAACATAGAATATACAGTATCACCAATCATTATAGAATCAATCTCTGGAGTAAGAATTATATCAGGTTCTGTCATTACAGTAATAAAAACTGAATCAGATGCTTCACAATTATGATTAGTATAAGCCATAACAGAATACAAAGTATTTTCTATTGGGCTAACTGCTGGTGTGGGACTGCTAACATCTGTTATTGCTTCGTTTGGTGACCAGTTATAAATATCCCCTCCAGTTACCCAAATGCCAAGTTCGTCACCATAACAAATAATTGTATCTGTAGCAATATTTACCTGAGGCAATGGATAGACATTTATTGTAGTTGTTGCAGTATCTGTACAGCCAAAAGCATCTTCGATTGCAAGTTCTACATCTATCGTCAAATCATCAGTTGTAGTATTTTCAAAAGTTATTGTGGGATTATCTGATTCACTAAATAAATCACCATCAACATACCATTTAATATTATCATCTCCATCAGAATCACTGGTTAGAATAGCATCAAATGGTGCACACTGCCTAATATCATCAATATCATCATTAAACAGGACTAAATCTGTATCTGTAATTTGGATATCTGCCAAAGCGTCGTGAATGTTAATATTTTCAACTATAGGAACAATACATTCATTTGGAAACGTACCAGATGTTAATGTCAATGATATTGGATAGAAACCGTCAGGAGGAATAGAGTGATATGTATGGTAAAATGACTCAACTATAGTATCATGACCTCCACCTACAACCCATAGATAACTATCTATACTGGTGTTCATATTGGTCATTTCAAAATGTACAGGCTCACCAACACAAGCATCTGTTGTACTTACTACTACTTCTGCATAAGGACCTTCAACTATTAAGTCTTGTGAATAAGTATCTGTACATCCAGCTGATGTTTCTATAGTTAATTCTATAGTATAATCTCCGGGAGCTGTATATAGATAATCAGGCTCCTCAATTGAAATAACTTCTCCATCTCCCATATCCCAAGAATAATATAATTGTGCTTCTGGAGGATCTACAGTACTATTTTGAATAATATCAGCCTCTTCAGGATAACAATCAAGAACATTATCATCCAGACTAAAGTTTGCAGTAGGATCCTGAATCATAATATAAGAACCATAAGTAACACTATCTTTACAACCCTCTGGATTCTCAACATGCAAACTTACATCAAAATATCCACCAGCTGTATAAGGATGAGAAACTTCATATTCATTTCCTATTACATCTGCCCCCTCTCCATAATTCCAAGTATAAATATTGAGAGGGTCAGTTTCTTCAGCGGTAAATGTTATATCATCATCAATACAAGCAATTTGATTTGGAGCACTAAAGTCGGCATCTACCGAAGATACTGTAATAAGATCGACAAAAACTGTATCATCCAAACATTCTGAAATTGTTTGAGCCCATACTTTTACAGAATACGTACCAGGTTCGTCATAAGTATATTCCACTGATGGTCCATAAAGTTGGTCTCCATTCATAAAATCCCAAATAATAGAACTTACAGCTTCATCCGCAGCAATATCTTCATCAAAATGCACAGTTAAGCTATTACAGCCAAACGTTTCATCAACATCAATATCGATATCTGGTCCTAAAATATGTAAAACATCATCTATTACACTCTCACATTCATTAGCATCTTTTACAGTCAATGTAATTGTGTAATATCCAGGAGATGGCCAGATATGTTGAGTAGCAGATTCTGTAATCCAACCAGAATTTGTTCCATCTCCAAAATCCCAATAATACTCAGTTGCATTTTGCGATAATCCTCCATTTAATATTATTACTTCATTAGCACACTTTACAGTATCAATAAGGGTAAAAATTGCCTGAGAATCAGAAATACTCAGACTGATTGAATCGACATATTCACAACTAGTAGTATCAGAATGTGCTGTAACTCTAATCCAATATTCATGATCCTGATTTGCAAATAAATAATCATGTGACAGATTTGAAGACCCAAACTCCTGATCTAAATAATGAGGGTTAGCATAATCTGTCGGTGGATCAAAATACATTATTTCCCAATCCCATGTATCAGCTAAAGTATGGTTTAATGTGAATGTATAATCTAATGAACCACAAGCTCCATCACTATCAATACTATTTATTATTGGCCCACTAAAATATAGTGAGTCCCAAAAAATTGTATCCCAACAACCATCATTAAATGTTACAATATCGAAATAGATTGATCCAGTATCCTGATCATAAGCCCAATCATAATATTCCTCAGTTGTTGTTTCATTACTAGTTGAGTCTATAAGCCAAAAAAATTCGTCAACTTCTTCATATCCTGCAAAATATAATGATACAGAATCTGTTTGAGCACAAAGAACATTAGACGAAAGCGACAAATGGCTATCAATATCCACTACTCCAAAATCATTACTATAATGTTCTCCAATCTGTAAATCAAATGTTGACTCACCTTCACAACCATTAACATCAACAATTGTTAAAGTTACAGTATATTCTCCGGCATCAAAAGTTGCTGATTCATCAGCATTTCCGTCTGGAATAGTTTGTCCGTTATTAAAGTCCCAGCTATAAGTTAAAATTTCAGATTGAGGAGTAGTACCTGTATGAGTAAAATTAACTTCAAATGGAGCACAACCTTCTGTTTCATCACCTACAAAACTAGCATCAGGGACAACTACATAAACCTGCTCCGGTCCAGGAAAAGAAAACATACATTCGTTATCTGTCATAACTGTCAAAATAGGTAGATATGGGCCACCAGGTGTGGTATAAGTATAATTTGGATTTGCTTCTTCAGAAACATTTCCATCACCAAAATTCCAAAACCATGATGTAACGTTATCAGAAGTAGTGGTCGTAAAAACTACATTAACTTCGTTACATCCTGTTAAATCAACAGGATCTGTTGTAAAACTTGCAGTAACCTCTTCAACTGTTAATGTAAACTGAGTTGACGCTTCACATAATCCTCCGGGATCAATAGTAAAAGTTACTGTATAATCCCCAGAATTATGAAAAAAGTGAAGTGGTGTTGGACTAAAACTAACAGGTGAACCATCTCCAAAATCCCAAGAACAATCGTAACTTGTCTCGTTTTGAAAATGAACTTCCTGATCTTTACAAACAATATCTCCTTCCAAAACAGAATATTCTGGTGTTGGTGAAGTTATTTGAACATACTCAGGATAAGTTACTGTTGTACCACAGCCATAATCATCTATTACAGTTAATGCGACATCATACAAACCATCAGCAGTATAGGTATGAGTTGGATTGGTGTCAGAGCTTGTCGAAGCCCCATCACCAAAGTCCCAGTCTACAGTATATCCTAAACTCAAAGAAGTTGTAACATCAGCAGTAAACTCCACATCGTGTGGAGAAAAACACCAGTTAGGTTCATCTCCTTCAAAACTTACAACCGGTGGGCTTGAAATATCAACTAGACCATTGACTGTTGCCTCATCTGTACATCCATGATTATCGGTTACAATTAAACTAATATTAAAAATGCTACTTGAAGAATATGCATGACTAGGGTTTTGAGTTGTAGAACTTGTTCCATCTCCAAAATACCAAAGCCACCCTACAATTGGACCATCTATTTGCCCCGGAGTTGAAGCATCTGTAAATAATGCATCATCACCAACACAAATTTCTATAGGGGTATTATCAATTGCTGCAACAGGGGAATCGTATATTTGAATTTCAATAGTTTCTGTTACTTGAACACCATCACAAGTTACACTAAGTGAAATAGTATAGGTATTACCACTAATATATGAGAATGTTGCTTCCTCATCATAAGAATCGTCTCCATTACCTGCTAACCAATAATATTCTGTAATAACTCCTGAACAATTTTCAACATTTGAAGTAAATGATATATTTGCCGGAGCACAAGCTTCTGTAACAGATGGTACTATTGTAACAGTGTGTTGCGCAAAACTACCAGATGCTACAATAACAAATAATAAACCAAGCAATAAATTGAGGCCTTTTTTCATGAATAAAATGCTTTTAGTTAATAACAATCAACTTTAATATCAACAAAATTAAACTTTTTTGGGTAAAAAAAAACACAATGCCAATATTTTTTAGGAGCATTGTGTTTTTAATCGTAAGAATTTACTATTTCGTTATCACAAAAACGAATATTTTTACAATCTAATACAAAACTAGTTTTTTTGTAATTATAGATTCTAAGAATTTAATTTCTATGTAGTAAATGCCACTTGAATAATCATCCAGATTTAACATACATTCTCTACTTTCAGGATTTAGTTTAAGTATTGTTTCACCAATCTGATTTAGCACAGTAATATTCTCAGGAATTTCTTTTTCGCAGCATAATTTAATTAACCCATTTGTAGGATTTGGAAATAAAGTAAAGGTTTCATTTTCTTCATTCTCGATTCCAGACCAAGCCAAAGTAAAAGTTTCGGAATAAGTATGATCTTCGGCATCTGTTACCTGTAACAAATATGTTCCTGCTAATAATTCGTTTAATGGGAATTCTGTTTTTGCCTGAGTACATGAGATATCATAAGGTTCAACACCACCAGTAACAGCAACTATCGCTTCACCATCGGCTACACCGGGAGCTGATGCAGGAATAAGTGTAATTTGGACTTCTAAATCTCCTGTACTTCCGACTATAGCACTACCAGGATTTCCCCAACAACCTAATCCATTTACAGCTCTAAAATAGTATACTCCTGGTTCACTAACTTCGTATTGAGTTTCATATTCTGAAAGGCTAGTTCCAAGACTATCTGTACCTTGCCATAAAATACACCCTCCTTCTCCACCTGTTGCGGTTAAAGTAACCGGCTCTCCATCAAACACACCGCCTCCCGACACAAATACATCTCCAGGCAAATCATGAATTAACACTTCTTCATGGAAAACAACATCGCAATCTGCTGAAGATAAATACAAAGTTACAGGATAATAACCAATTGATGGCAACTCTTCATAAACATGAGTAAAAGACAATTCTGAAGATATTGTTCCATCACCCAAATTCCACTGATAACTTTCAACATCCTGCAAATATGACAATTCAAAAAATGCCTCTTCTCCAAAACACACGGTATCTATAAAAATAGCAGCATATGGGCCACCCACAGTAAATGGCTGATAGCAAGTATCCCGACATCCATTTGTTGTTGATGCAATCATCCTTACTGTAAAATCACCTGGCATATCAAAAAAAAGATTTTGAATATTAACAAATCCCAGATTCTCTTTTCTTACTCGCCATGAGTAAGTAAGTTCTGAATCAGGAGGATCTACTGTACTATTTTGAATTACACTTGCCTGAACAGGATAACAAGAAAATACATCTTCTTCAAAGCTAAAGTTTGCATGAGGCTCTTGAATATACACATATGAATCTAATGAAAGTTGGTCAGAACACCCAGCATTATCAACAACCTCCAGACTAATATCAAAATAACCTCCTGACGAAAAAACATGAGAAATAATTGGATTATTACCAACTACTTCAACTCCATCTCCAAAGTTCCATGTATATATATCTGTAGTATCAATTACCTCTGCTTCAAAAATTACTTCTTCCCCTACACATGAGCTTACATCTGACACTGAAAACATTGCATCAGCAGATCCGATATTAATTAAATCTTCATATTCAATATAATCATAGCAATCAGACTCAGTCGCTGCAAATACTCCAACAGTATAAGTTCCTGGCTCATTATAAGTGTATTCAACATTTGAGCCATAGAGCTGCTCTCCACTCATAAAATTCCAAACAATAGTCGTTACTGGTTCACTTGCTAAAACATTTGCTGTAAAATTAGCAGTTAATTGGTCGCAAGCAGAAGTATTATCAACTGTAATACTAATATCTGGACCCAATATATTTATTTCATCAGTAATTGAATTTTCACACCCATTAGCATCCTTAACAATTAAAGTTATAGTATGATTGCCAGCCCCTGTCCATACATATTGAGCTTCAGACTCTGTAAGCCATCCGGAATTTTCGCCATCACCAAAATCCCAATAATACTCGGAAACATTTTGCGAAAGCCCACCATTCAAAATTACTTGTTCATTTGAACACACATCTGTATCTGTAAGAGTTAAAAATGCTTGTGGAGCAGAAATACTAATCTCAATAGAATCAACATACATACAACCTTCCGAAGCATTATATGCACTTACTTTACACCAATATGTTTGCTGTGAAGGAAAGCTTATTGGGTACATTTCACTTGTCGAGCCATAATCCTGTTCAATAATAACAGGAAGATCTCCGCTATAATAAAAAAATTCCCAATCCCAGGCATCTGCTGCAGTTTGATCTAAATTAAATGTAAAATCAAGCGGACTTGAACAATCTGTATAGTAACTTAATTCATTAATAATTGGTCCATTGACATATAAGCCATCCCAATAAACAGTATCAATACATCCATTATTTGACAAAATTAAATTTAAATGAGTCCAACCAGTATCCTGATTAAATACATATTCGGTATACTCCTGTAAAACAGGAACAGTATACAAAGTATCTATCATCCATGTAAATTCAGCTCCTGACAAATCCCACTCCTGTAACCAAAGGACTAAAGTATCCTGAGCACAAATATTATCATCAAATAGTGGCGAATGGTCAATCTGAAAAACATCATAAGTAAAATCAAGATTTGAGCCTACTGAAACATCTAAACTATAGTTACCTTCGCAACCATTCTCATCTGTCACTGTTAAATTAACTGTATATTCACCAGCATCAAAAGTTACAAATTCATTAGCTTCTCCATCAGTTATTATTTGTCCATTTCCAAAGTTCCAACTATATGAAACAATATTACTCAGTGAATTTATTCCGGTATGTGTAAAATTAACAGTAATAGGTGCACACCCTTGAACATTATCTCCAACAAAAGTTGCATCAGGAGCATATATATTTACAGAATTCGATCCAATATATGAAAGTATACATGCATTTTCTGTACCTACAACTAAGAAAGGCTCAAAATTACCTGGAGAACCATATACATGTGTTGGATTTGCCTCATTTGATGTTTCACCATCCCCAAAATACCAATAATACTCCGTTACATTTGGTGATACCAGACTATTGAAACTAACGGTTAACTCGCTACAAGCATTTAAATTTGTAGGAGCTGTTGTAAAACTTGCAACAACCTCTTCTACTAAAATATTAAAAGTCGTACTAGCTTCACACATTCCTCCCGGATCAATAGTAAATTCAACAGTATAGTCCCCAGAATTATTATAAATGTGTGTAGGTGTTGAGACATTATTTACAAGTGTTCCGTCACCAAAGTCCCATGAGCAACTATATCCCGTTTCATTAGTAAAAAAAATGGAATTCTCTACACAAGCAACACCTTCGTTAGAAACAGAATATTGAGCAATTGGCGAAGCTATTTGAATATAATCAAAATAAGTTTCTGTTGTTGCACACCCATTATCATCTACTACAGTTAAAGACACATTATATACTCCATCAGCATTATATGTATGAGTAGGATTGGTATATGAGCTTGTCGAAGACCCATCTCCAAAATCCCATTCCACCGTATATCCAATATTAAAAGATGTTGATATCTCTGATTCAAATCCGACTCCATGAGGCACTGTACAATATTCCGTTTCATCTCCAACAAAACTAACTTCTGGAGGTACTGAAATTGAAACAAATTCGTTCTCAATGTGTTCACTTGAACAACCATTGATATCAGTAACAACTAAACTGACATCATAATGCCAGCTAACATCATACACATGTGTTGGATTTTGTAAACCAGAACTACTTCCATCTCCAAAATACCACATCCAAGTATCAATTGGAGCATCTCCCGAAGTTGATGCATCCATGAACATCACATCCTGACCAACACAAGCATTTATAGGAGTCTCATCTATGGCTGCTACAGGAGATTCATACACTTCAATTTCAATAGTCTCAGTTACTGAAACACCATCACAAGTAACTGTAAGAGAAACAGTATATGTCCCACCAGCTGTGTATGCAAAAACAACGTTCTCATTATAAAAGTCATTCCCTGCTCCGTCCTGCCAGTAATAATCAGTAATAGTTCCTGTACAATTAGTAACATTTGAATTAAGAGTAATACTAGCAGGAGCACAAACTTCAGTTTCAGATGGAATAATTGCAACAGTATGCTGAGTAAAACATAAGGAAGTAATAAAAATAAAGATAAATAACGGGATTAATTTTAGAAGTTTTTTCATGTAACAATGCTTTTTTTGTAGTAAAATTTGGTTCTTTCCAAACAAAAATAGTATATTTGAACGAATTATAAAAGATTAAGCATTGAAAAAGGTATTCTTATTTTTATTAGCAATAGTAACTTGTTGTATACTAACCACAAGGAGACTGAATGCTCAAGACATTCACTTTACTCAGTTTTTTGCTTCACCAATGTCATTAAATCCTGCTCACACAGGTTTTTTTGAAGGGAATTGGCGTTTTACAAACAACTATCGTACTCAATGGAGTGCAATTGGTGTTCCGTACAACACAATCTCGGCAGGATTTGACAAACCGTTTAAAATTAAGAAAAATTCAAATATTGGTTTGGGGGTTTTCTTTGTAAATGATAAATCGGGTAGTAGCATGCTAACAGTGAACAAATTGTTTTTATCCGGAAGTTTTAATACTTTGATTGATGAAATACACAATTTCAGTGCAGGTATTCAGATTGGGTATGTAGTAAAATCATTCTCCTTAGATGGTTTAACATTACCAAGCCAATTTAATAATACAACAGGGCTGTTCGATTCTGAATTACCTAATAATTTAACAACTTGGGACGAAAATATTAACTATCCTGATTTTAACTTTGGGCTTGCATATAAAGGAAAACTTACAAAATTCAACCCTTTCGGAGGGCTTTCTTTATTTCATATAAACAATCCTCAGGAATCTTTCCTAAGAACAGAAGATAAACTTCCAATGCGTCTTGTTATTCATGGTGGCATTGAATACCCTTTAAAAGAAAACATTATTTTAAAACCTAACGTTTTGTGCATGTATCATAAGCGTGCAGGAGATTGGATAATAAGCGCACTAGGATACTACTTATTACCAGAAGGAAAATTAGTTGAAAAAGCATTTGGTGGGGTTCAAATGAGAACATCCTTAAACACTTTTGATGCAATAATTTTCACTGGTGGTGTTAGTGCTTATGGCTTTGATGTTGGATTAAGCTATGATGTAAACGTTTCGGCACTTAGTGCAGCGACTAACAACAGAGGTGCTTTTGAGATATCTATCATTTATAAAGATCTCAGCAAAACTTTGACAAGAGTAGCATTACCTTGTGACAGATATTAATTTTAGTGAGTGTGGAATTTAACTTTTAAGAAAGATTGCTATCAGATGAAAAAGATTTTTATAATATCAGCCGTTATACTTCTTACTGCAGGATTTGTATACAGTCAGGATAAAGACCCAAATACACAGACATTAAAACCAATGCAGGTATTAAAAAAAGCAAAAATTGCTCATAAATCGGGCGATATTTTTTCTGCAATTGATTATTATAAAATCTATGACGAACTAAAGCCAAACAAACCTAAAGTTTTAAGTGCTCTTGGAAATTTATATTTACGCGAAAAAAACTATACTGAAGCAAAAGTCTATTTATTAAAATCATATAAGGCAGAACCTAAAAAGAACTATCTTGATTTATTTAATTATGCAAGATGTCTGCACATCTTATCAGATTATGAAGAAGCTTTAAAATATTTTAACCTTTTTGTATCAGAAACTAAAAGAGTATCGGAACTTAAACCATATAACAGAGTTGCAAAAGATTATATTGAAGGTATTGCTGCGATTCCTGTTCTTAAAGATAGTTCTTTAAATGTTATCATTACCTTATTAGACACTGCTGTTAACAAACCACATATTGACTTTTCGCCAATTCCATTGGGTGATGATAAGCTAATTTTTGCTTCCTTACCTGAAGATGAATTAAAATTCTATAATCCTGAAGAAGACAAACTTCCAACACGCAAATTCTATTTAGCTCAACGTCAGGGCGATAGTTGGAAAAACCTTGGAGAATGGGACACAACAATTAATGGAAACGATGTTAATACAGGGAATGGAGCATTTTCTGGAGATGGAAACAGATTTTATTTTGCAAGATGCGAAAAAGACTGGCAACAGCTAGTTGTATGTAAAATATTTGTATCTGAACTTGAAAATAACGAATGGAAAGAGCCAGTTGCTTTGCCAGAAGTTATAAATATGCCAATGACAAGCAATACAATGCCAGCAATAGGTGTTTCAAGAAAAAGCACAGATGTATTATATTTCATTTCAAATCGCGAAGAAGGTCGTGGGGGCTTAGATTTATGGTACACATATTACGATCCAAGAAAAGAAACATGGAAAGAACCTAAAAACTGTGGTAAAAAAGTAAATTCAATTTTGGACGAAATCACACCTTATTATAATATTGATACCAAAACTTTGTATTTTAGCTCTGAAGGTCAACCTGGAATGGGTGGTTTTGACATTTATAAAACATTTGGTGAAGGTAAAAGTTTTGATGGAGCAAAAAATGTTGGATATCCTATCAATTCCAGTTTTGATGACCTATACTACATCCTCGATGAATCAAGACAACGTGGCTATTTTACCTCGAATCGTAGCGGTGGATATTCTTTAAGACACGAAAACTGCTGTGACGACATTTACGAATTTATCTACAGAGATTTTATCAATATTGCTGTTACAGGTGAAGTATTTGGGATAACAGATTCACTTTTCTTCTTAAGTATAAAAGATGAATATAAAGCCGATATGGATTTGGGGCTTGATGTTCTTGACAGAAGTGATGAAATTGAATTACTTTATGATTATCCTGTTAACCTTTTTATTCTGGATGATGAAGGCAGAGAATATTTTGTTAAAACAGACAAAACTACACCTGGAAATTATTTATTTAACTTGGAGCAAGGAAAAGATTATGTTATTTCTGTAAAAGATTTTAACAAAAAGGAAATCAGGCTTCCTATTTCAACAAAAGGCATTACACGTTCCGACACTTTAGTTATGGATGCATTAATGGTTAGCACCTTCCCTGCTCAATCATTTATTGTTAAAAATATCTATTATGAGTTCTCAAAAGCAGAGCTTACAGATACTGCTGAAATCACAATTGACAATACAATTTATCCAATATTACTTGCATATCCAGACATAATCGTTGAAATTAGTTCTCACACAGACAGTGTTGATACTGACGAATTTAACATGGAATTATCTCAGGAAAGAGCTCAATCTGTTGTAGACTATCTAATCGACAAAGGGATTAACGAAGAGCGTTTGGTTGCTAAAGGTTATGGCGAACATTATCCTATAGCTCCAAATACAAATCCTGATGGAACTGATAATCCAGTAGGAAGACAAAAGAACAGACGTACAGAGTTTAAAGTTCTTGGTCAGATGGATGATGAAGATGAACTAATTTACGAAGAAGATTTATGATAAGAATACCACTTCTTAAAGACAGTCATAATCACTTTTTTACATACTCTGCATTAAACAATGCTATCGATTTGTTTTACGTAACATCAAAAGATGAAGCTCTGAAAAAAATCGAAAAGAATAAAAATCAAAAATTTATAGTTGTCAAAGGGTGGTTTGATTCATATTATAGTTTTGAATCAAAAGATATTGAAAATTTCCCCCCATTGATAATTGCAAATAATTCTTTACATAATTATATTTTCAATTCCAAAGCAAAAGAACTGATTAACAAAACTTTTCCAGCTTGGGTAGTAAACAATGATAATCAGGAATGGGTTGAGAAAAACATTTATGGTATTCTCGGATTTATATCAGGACTGTTCCCTGTAAACGAAAAAGTTATTGACACATTTTATAAGCGTTTGCTTAAAGTTGGAGTTTGCTTTAGTTCTGATATGTTTGTTACAAATCCTGAAATTGTTGACCTTCTAAAAATTGAAAAACTATGTAATATTACTGAAGTCTGGACAAGTGCAGAGAAATACAAGTCTTTTAATAAAGAACAACAAAAGCTTTGTAAGGGCATTAAACTTTTTACTGATGGAGCTTTGGGAGCTTGTACTGCAGCAATCGAATCATATAAAGTTAAAGCATCTCCATTTCTTACATACTCTGATTACGAATTAGACAAAACAATATCAGAAACATTAGATTTAGAGACTCAGATTGCTATTCACAGCATTGGAGATATTGCTATAGGAAAAGTTATTGATGTTTTATACAATCACAAATCAAAATTTGATGATAAGCAGGTAAGAATTGAACATGCACAATTCATAACATTAGAACAGGCAAAAATTGCAAAAGATTTAGGTATAACTTTAAGTATGCAACCTAATTTCGATATGGATTCGATTGTTTATATTGATAGGCTCAACAAACATTATCTGGAAACGAATAATCCTTTTAGAATGCTCATTGACGATATTGGTTTTATCCCCGGTAAAGATTTGATTTTTGGTTCTGACGGTATGCCAACTGGAATTGATGGAGTTATTCAACAATGTCTCTTCCCTCCTGTCCCTGGACAAAAACTTTGTATCGATGAATTTGTTGCTGGATATTGCTCAAACAAAACTGATTTAGGCTATATCGAACTTGAAATTGATGAATTAAAAAGGAAAGTAAGTAGTACAGTTGTTTTATCATAATAAAACGGTTTAAATTTTGATTCTATATTCCATAAATTTTAACTTTGTAATAATAAAAACACATACAAGATGACAATAAGATTTTTCAAATTTCTCTTTGCTGTAATATCAGTATTATTCCTAAACACAACACTAATTGCTCAAAACAAAACGTTAACAATAGAGCTTCAAGAAGTTGACCAAAGTAAAGTTAAAGTTTATTCTATTGCTCAAGGACAAAACGAACTTATAAAAGATATTGCTTCATTAAAGCAAAATGAAAGGGTAAATATTGATATACCACAAAAATATCTTCCTGGAGAATTCATATTGTATTTTGAATTTGCAGGAGCTCCCAGTGCAAGTCGTCCACAACAGACAGAACGCATGATTATCATAAATCAAAAAGACCTAAATTTTATTGCAAATCCTTTGCATATCAACAATCCTGAAAAGTCCTACTTTAAAGAAAAAAGCATAGAAAATGATGCCCTCACAGAATTTGCAATGCATACTATGCAAAATCTCGAAATGTTGGATGTTTTACAATCATTCTTACTAAAATATAACGACCGTGATTCGGATTTTTACAAAACAGGCATTAAAGAATTTCAGAAAAAAAGAGATGAGCATAACTCATGGATTAACGAACAGTTAATAAAACACAAAGATTTGTTCTGCTCAAATATGTTTTACTTTTACTATGTACCTGATGTAAATTGGGAAGGCACAGCATATGAGCGTCAAAAAAGCCTTGTTGACAACTATTTTACAGGTATGGATTTTTCCAAAGTGGGAGTTTTACGAACATCATATCTTAAATCATGGATGGATAGCTATGTCAATCAGTATATTGAATTGGCAACAAGTCAGGAAATGTACACAGCCTTATTTGTAGAATCCGGAGAAAAAGCGATTGAGCTGTCTAAAAAAGGAGCCCCATATTTTTATGGCTGGATGGTAGATTATTTCTTCAATGGATATGAAATCATGAATATTCAGGAAGGAATACAAATGCTCGAAAAATACATAAACGACCCCAACTGCATGACATACAAAAAAACTGAGATTAACAAACGTATATCAGGAATTGAAAGCCTTAAAAACGGGGTAATTGCTCCTGATTTCACTTTTACAGATGAGTCTGGGACACAAAGTTTACACACTTTTAACACAAAAGCACCTTATAAACTTGTACTTTTTTGGTCTGCCGATTGCGACCATTGTCATGCCCTTGTTGAAGCGGTTTATGGTTGGCAAAAAAATAACAAATCAAAACTTGAAGTTTTTGCATTAAGCCTAGATGAATCAGATACTGAAATTCCAAAATGGGAAGTTAGAATTAAAGAACTTCCAGGATGGAATCATGTTTTAACACAAGGAGGTATTAACAGCAAAGAAGCAGAATCATATTTTATTCTATCTACTCCAACAATGTTTTTGGTTGATGCAAAAACAAATAAAATTGTTAGTTCACCAATGAGTTTTGGGGAATTGATGGAGGAGATAAAGTAACAGTTCTATTTTTTTATCAACTTTTGAACACCTATTTCGCCTCTTTTAGTAAACAACACTAATAAATATTCGCCTGGAGCAAAGGCTTTAACATCAATCTCCTGAGTACCATTTAGTTTGTAATTCTGAATAAACCTGCCAGACATTTCATAAATTTCTAAATATGAATCTAAAGGAGCTGAAATAATTTTAACTTTTCCTTTTGTCGGGTTAGGAAAGATCTCAAATGCAATCTGTCCATTCTCTTCAAAAATTGATTTTGAAATAACATCAACTTGTAAAATTTCACTATACCCCACTCCACTATTGTTCACTCCATAAGCTCTAATGTAATATGTTTGATTTGGAGTTAAGCCAGATATCAGACCAGAAAACTCTCCTAGTCCTGATCCTTCATTAGAAATTCCCAGACAATTGTCTACAGTAGGAGTATTATCCATACTCCATATTAATCCTTTTGAAATAAGGCTATAGTCTCCTTCATCAATTACTGTTGCTGATGCAAAAACAGAAGTAGATGTAAGAGAAGACACAGAGTTAAGTTCTACAGTTGGCACTTCTCCACCCTCTGTTCCCAGAACTATAATATTTAATGATGTATCATATATGCATCCAAAATCATCTATTACTTCAAAATAAAAATTTTGCATAGTTGTTTCAAGTGGATTTTCAGTTGTAAAATATGTCCCAAATGCACAAACAGAGTCTACAGGAGGAAAAACAGATGCTCCATAATCTCCTGACCATCCGATATTTTCAAAGTTACTATTATATGTCCATGGATCATATGAAAAGGCAGTCTCATTAAAATCAAGCTCCCATCCAAACAAGGTTCCGACATCAGCACTCCAATTATCCCAAACAAACAACGACCATTCTCCATTCAAAGGACATCCTGATAACACTTCAAAGCTTTCAGTTGTTAGATAATCTCCTCCCTCAACAATATCACCTGATGACAATGTAGAAACATAGTTAAGAAGTGTATATTCTGCATCGGAATTAAATGTGTACCAAAATCCTTCATCTGGAGGATTACCAAGGTTCAAAGAGCCTCCTCCCTGTTCATGTAACTGAACTGTCTGACCATTGGGGCACTCAATAAAAAAAGTCAAATCTCCCAGAAAAGAATGAGCAATATTTAAAGATACCGAATTCAACTCATCTGCATTTCCAAATGTTTGCCCATACTGAAATCCACTAACATTTACCGTAGATATTGTTGGATTATCTTCTGCCATGTGATCAGCTATCGGTATAGTATCCGGATTAGAGAACTCATAGCTTTCAACAATATATTCCCAACTTGAAGAACTATAGTTAGTACATAACTCTACTACTTGTCCTTGTAAAATTTCAGAGAAAGAGATGTTGGTTGCATCCACATCCCAGTCAGGTGGGATCGACACTCTTATTTGCTGGACAAGAGTATTAGTATTTTCACAGCCTTCCATATCAGTTATTTCAACTTTTACATGATATCCTCCTGTCTCAGGGAATATGTATGAAATTGAATTCATTCCTAGTCCTTCAATAATAGTATCATTATCATCAATTTCCCACCTAAAGTTTACATTTTGATCATCTAAAGGATACATTGCATCAGGATATTCACAAGTTGCTGTCAAAACTACTTCGTATGATTGGCTATTTTCCACATCCCAACAGATATCAATAAAGCCCTGATCTCCAACATGTGGTTCTGAAGATTCGATATATAAATTCATTTCACTACAGAAATCAGCATAAACCATTACATCATTCCCATAAGCTGTACCTAAAGAGTTTGTTGCATAGGCTCTAAAATAATATGTCTCTCCCTGAACTAATCCGGAAGCAGCACTATTAAAATAGCCAGTACCAGAGCCATCAGTTGTAAAGTTGATATTTTCATCTAAACTTGGTTCTGGAGTAGTGTTCCATACAACTCCTCTTTCTACAACTTCATCACCTCCATCAGTAACCACTGTCCCTCCAATAAACGCAGCAATTTCATCTATATGACTAAGATTTGAGGTAACAACAACTGGTAGAAAAATTTCCTGTTGAGAATTCATTACACATCTTAATGAAGAAGCTTTATGATTTGGATAGTAGTGCCCCAAATACAGTCCTGGATTGTTATTACTTACCATACGGTATATCAAATTATCAACAAACGACGTTTCAAATACACTTGAACTCCAAAAATTTGATAAATTACCAATATTATAAAATCCACCATTTGAAGATCTATCGCCAGCAGGTAAAGCATCAAATCCTGTATTACCAAATACGTCTACCTCTTCCAATGCTCCATCATTCCACAAATAGCAGTTTCCAGCCAGCATACTTGCTATATCTTCTCCCCTATATCCATATTGTCCACACTCAACTTCTGACAAGCCCAAATGCATTTCCAGATCTCTCCAGTCTGCATCTGATGGGATATGCCAACCAGTAGGACAAACCCCTTGAATATTTAGCATTGTATCACTATCAAAAAAACCACCGGGAGATACTGATAAATAATTATACAGAACTCCATAAGTTTGATAATTAAATGTCTCTTTAGCATCTATCACAGAGTTATCAGCACTTGTATACCCATAAACATAGTATTGAGGAACTTCTATATTTACCTCCCCATTTGGACCAGTTACAGTAGGTAGATATCTTAAGTTTTCAGCCAACCAACATTGTTGACCAATTTGTACCGTTTTATAAACTTCCCCATCACGATTATCTATGACATCACCACAACTCAGATAACTTCCCGTTTCAAAACTAACTTCATTTCCATATACATACCCGTCTTGAGTTAAAGCAAATGCTCTTACATAATATGTAGTTTCGTGCATTAAACCTGATTGATAGAAGTTAAATATACTTGTTCCATATTCATTAATATAACAATCTAAATTCTGTTCTATAGCCGGGTTTGGCTCAGTATTTATTACTATGCCGCTCTTAAAGATTGTATAACCTCCCGGACTAATTATTTCGCCACTAAAATTTGCCGCAATGTTTGTTGCCATTATAACAGGATGTGTTACCAGCGTAGGTAAACCTGCACTAACATCTTCTTCTTTGAGACATCGTATTGAATAACCATATGTTTTATCATCCTCATAAATATTAAGACTTCCATAATGAGTATACAAGCCAATATTACTAGCTTCGTACTCATCATATTCATCATTAGTCCAAAAAACAGACTTTACACCTATATAAGAAAAATTCCCGCTACTTCTTCTATACCCACCAGGTATAGCAGAAAAGCCAAAAATATCTGTTCCAAACATATAATCATATACTGAGGTCCAAACAGGATGTTCTGCAACAAGACATTCACATTCCAAAGGTGTGGCAGTTTGTCTACATGATTTTAAACAATTGGCTACCCCTGTTGTAGTATTTTCATTTAATATTCCATAATTTACTTCAATTTCTCTAACTAATAAATCCCATTCCAAACTATCGGGCAAAGTCCAGCCATCCGGACAGGCATCCAATGCAGCATGCCAGTTATATAAGACCCCATAGTTTTGATAATTATCAGTATTAATTGCATCACTTACAGAATTATCTGAACTTTCATAATCATAAACTGCATATTGAGGTTCATCAAATCCCCACTCATCATCAGAACCCGTAACTTCAGGTAAATACTTCAAATTCTCAGCCATCCAGCATTGGGAACCAATCATTACAGTTTTGTAACTATTTCCATCTCTTGTATCATTAATTACTCCACAATTTTCTATTTCGCTTGTTGTAAAAAATAATTCTTCACCATAACTTGTTCCTGTAGTATTTATAGCATAAGCTCTTACATAATAAGTTGTGTTTTCATTGAGGCCATAAATGCTTGTTACAAAACTTCCTGTCTCTGTTCCATTGCTAACCTTACCTAAACAAAATTCTAATTCCGGGTTAGAACTTAAACTATATACAATTCCTCGTTCAAACACAACAGCACCTCCATTATTGCTTACATTCGACTCAACTATAGCAAAATTAATTCCTTCCTCAACAACTGAAATAGTTTCTACTATTGGTAAAGAAGCTAAAGGATCATAATCTTTAACACACCTAATTGATAGGCCGTATTTTTTATCATAAGACATTCTGCGAACATCTCCATAGCTATTGTAAACGTACTGACAAAATGCATTTCCATCTGTATCTTCTTGAGGGGTCCAGTAACAAACTGATGAGCCTAAAGCTTGATATATTCCAGTATTACGTCTCTGACCACTGGGGATAGATGAAAATCCGAATAGATTTTGTCCATACTTACTTGTCCCATAAATCCAAAAGGGATGCTCTTCAGCATTGCAACTACATCCTAGTGGAGAATTATTTAATCTGCATGATTTTAGAGCAGTGCATGCCCCATTAGTAACATCTTGATTTTCGATTCCATATTCATTATACATATAGTCCAACAACACTTGCCATTCATCTACAGTAGGCAAATGCCAACCTCCCGGACAAGCTGTCTGAGCTGCACTCCAATTATAAAGAGCTCCATAATCCTGATATGTATCAAGTAAAATTGCATCTATAACAGAATTTTCTTCACCTGTGTAACCATAAACAGCATAACCAGGCTCATCTGTGTCCCATTCAGCATTTGCACCAGTAACTTCCGGTAAAAACCTTAAATCCTCTGCCATCCAACACTGATTTCCAATAGTAACGGTCTTATATGTATTTGCATCTCTGCTGTCTGTTAATATACCGCAGTTAGGATAAATATCAGTCACAAACACTATTTCATTCCCATATCCAACTCCAACAGAATTTTGAGCATAAGCTCTTACATAGTAAGTTGAATTTTCAGATAAACCATATAATGTTGATTCAAACGCCAGATCTCCATATCCATGATTTGTAAATCCTTCATTATTTTCAAGTGTAGGATTAGCTGATGTACTGTAAACTATCCCTTTAGTGATAATTTGATCTCCTCCGTTTATAATATTACTTCCACCAACAAGTACAGTACTTGGAGTGATATCTGTTTCATTATTTGTTTCAATTGATGGGATAACAGCTGCAATATCAGTATCTTTTATACAACGAACAGTTCCTCCCAATTTCTTATCAGCAAAATTAACAACATACAAATTTCCGGCACTATAATGAAGGCGTGTGCAATATGCCCGCTCATCATTACTTTCAGCCTCCGTTGTCATCCAATAATATACAGTATTGCGTCTATTATCAAATGTAGCATCTGCATTTCTGTAGCCACACGGCAATCCAGCAAAACCATACTTATTCGTTCCAAAATGAGTTGAATGAAATCCCCAATAAGGGTCTTCATCAGTATTACAATTACACCCGAAAGATGTTTCATGTTGTCTACACGATTTTAATGCATTCCCTGCACCATCAATAATATTCTCATTTTCTACACCATACGTCTGACTTAAATAATCTAATAATATCAAATTATCTGTAAGATCAGGTAAATGCCAACCTTCAGGACAAGCAGTTTGAGCAGAATACCAATTATAAAGCACTCCATAATTTTCATAATTATCAAGACTTTTTGCATCAATTATTGAGTTTGCAGTATCAGCATATCCATAAACACTAAACTGAGGGGCTTCAAGTCCCCAATGAAAATTATTTCCAGTCACTTCTGGCAAATATTTTAGTGGTTCTGCCATCCAACATTGCATCCCAATTTTAATAGTACTATATACGTTTCCATCTCTACTATCATTTATTTGTCCACAGTTTTCAAATTGCAAGGTAGTAAAAGAAATTTCCTGCCCATATGTGGTATCAACTAAATTAATTACAAATGCTCTTATATAATAATCCAAACCTGGCTCCAGACCTTCAACATTTAAATCAAACTCCTGATTCCCTGAGCCAGCATCACCTAAAAAAATATTATTCGATACAGTTGGATTCGGGGTATTACTTATTACTATTCCTTTTTTAATAATAGAACACCCTCCATCATCATTTATTATTCCACCTGAACTAAAGCTAATCTGTGTAAGATTAGTAATTATTTTTGTTGTTATTGAAGGAGCTGTTGCTGTTTCTGAAATATCCTTTAAGCAACGAATTGCATAACCTGTAGTTTTGAAAGACGATGAAAGTTGAATATTTCCTGCCGAATTATTTAGGCAAACCCTTTTTGCCTCATCCTCATTATCTTCAATATCCATCCAAAAATATGAGCTAATACCGATATGATTATTTATTCCTGTAGAACTTCTTAGTCCGCCCGGCAATGCTGAAAAGTCAAAATTATCAGTCCCTGAATTTTCAGAATTCTCATTCCATCTAGGATGAATATCAGTATCACAGTCTCCACCTAAAACTGAATTTTGCTGTCGACAAGATTTTAATGCATTACCAGCACCTTCAGGAGTATCTTCATTAGCAATATTATACTCATTTAATAAATATTCTTCTAAAACTATCCATTCAAATTCATTTGGCAAATGCCAGCCTTCAGGACAAGCAGAAACAGCAGCATCCCAGTTATAGAGGACACCATAGTTATTATAATTACCTGTTAATTTTGCATCTTCTACTGAATTAACTTCATCAGTATAGCCATATACCGAATATTGGGGATTCACATCATTCCATTCAAAATTAGGTCCAGTAACCAAAGGTAAAAATTTCAAATTTTCTGCCATCCAACATTGTGAGCCAATTAGAACAGTTGAATAAGTATTGCCATCTCGCTCATCATCGATCTCCTCACAATTAACCAATTTAGTTGCTGAATATTTTATATCATCATCTTTCCTATTTTCAGATGAATGTCCAATTTTTATGAGTTTTTGTGAAAATAAACCGAACGATAGAAATATGCTAATTGACAATAATAGATATTTATTCATAACTTAAAACTAAAATCTTTTATTCAAAGATATCGATTATTTTATTGTAAATACTATACCTTGTATTAAAAAAGATTTAGTCTAACCTTACTTTACTAATATTTTAGTTTAGCCTAGATGAATCAGATACTGAAATTCCAAAATGGGAAGTTAGAATTAAAGAACTTCCAGGATGGAATCATGTTTTAACACAAGGAGGTATTAACAGCAAAGAAGCAGAATCATATTTTATTCTATCTACTCCAACAATGTTTTTGGTTGATGCAAAAACAAATAAGATTGTTGCCTCGCCTGGGAGTTTTGGGGAGTTGATGGAGGAGATAAAATAATCAATCTCTAAGACATCTTATTGACAATCCTGATCTTTGTTGAGTATAATGATGTATCACCCCGGTAAAATCATATCTAATTTTAAAATAAAACGAACTACTTGAGCTACTAGGTGTAGCAGACCACCACTCTCCTATTTCAGATTCATCGTATATATTTCCATATCCTACATAACCACCTGGCAATGCATTAAAACCTATTGTTCCAAAAGAATCATTATTTTCTAAAATTCCATCTAACCATAATGATGAATTTCCTGCTAACAAACTTCCTTGAGGTCCATCATTATACGACATAATATTAGCTTCTGTCTCAGATATACCTAAAACCATTTTTAACTCTTTCCATTCATTCAAATCAGGGATATGCCAGCCATCGGGACAGATACCTTGTATACCATTAACTCCCGGATTATTCGGATCGTCACCATTCATAGCTGCACCCCAGTTATATAAAACACCATAATTTTCATAAGTCACAGTAGCTTTTGCTTCTGTTACATCTGTGCCTAAATAACCATAAACGTAATAATGAGGAGCAACATAATCGTATGTAGTATAACCTGAAACTAAAGGAAGATATCTTAAATTTTCTGCAAACCAACACTGATTACCTATCTGAACAGTTGAATATTGATAACCTTCATAGTCGACTAACTCATCACCAACACATGCTGTAACCTCATCAGTAGTAAAAGATTGTACCTCTCCATAATATATTCCTTCTGAACTTAAAGCAAAAGCTCTAATATAATAAGTTGTATCAGGAATTAATGCTACAAATTGATAAGTATAAGCTCCAATATCTTCTCCTAACACAGCATAATCCTGATAGTTTTCCATATCTAGCACACTACTGCTCTTACTCCATATTAGTCCTATAGAATATATTTTTTCAGCACCATCATTAGAAACTTCAAAATCCACTTTTGCAGAAAACTCACTTATGTCGTATGGAGTATTAGTTACAACACTTGGTTGTATTACAGAATTGGCGACAGACTTCATACACCTAACAGATTTCATATCTTTTCTGATGTCTTGTTCAGAATATATCCTTGTGTCATTATAGCTTATACGTCTAAAGTAGACATCTGACTCCTGAGAGACTAATAAAGTATCAACATTCCAATAATAAGCATGTTCTCCTAAACCATAGTAACCACTATATGAATTACCACCTGCTGGTAAAGCATTAAAACCTTTGGATTCAAAGTAAAAATTATTATCTAATTCACCATCTAGCCAATATTGTTCATTCCCTGCTAAACAACTTGCTTCAATAGTACCATGCCAGCTTGGAGAATAATTCAATGGAAAACTTGTTTCACATGATGCACTTAAACATATACTGCGTTCCATTATAGACCAATCAGAATATGATGGAGTATGCCACCCAGGAGGACAAGCTTCTGTAGCAGCGGTATAATTATATAAAGCTCCATAAATATTGTAATTATCAGTAAGTTTCGCTTCAGCAGTATCTGTACCTGTGTAATCATACACATAATAATAGGGTAAAGTATCAGAATACTCTGTTCTTGGAGATACTTCAGGTAAGTATCGTAAATTCTCAGCAAACCAACATTGCTCACCAATTACAACAGTATTATAAGTATACCCTTCATAAGTAACTTGTCCGCAATCAGTAAAATTTGGTGTATTAAAAATAATTTCATCACCATACATACAACCAACATCTGATAAAGTAAATGCTCTAATATAATATGTTTTCCCAGGAATCAATCCTGAAAAATAGCCATTAAAATCAAGATTACTCCCACTTAGGTTTTTTACTCCCATCTTACGACCATGATTAGGAGCAGGTAATGTATCCCAAACAAACCCTCTGGCATCAACTAGGCTCTCACCATTATTTTCAAAATGACCATAAGCTCTGGCATATGTTGGAAATATATTATTAACGCTATCTGAAAATACTGTTAGGTTTGAATCGACAAGATATGAATCTTTTATACACCTAACAGAATTTGCACCTACAATATCTCCTTCAAAACTTCTATATACACCAGTGTTAAAAGAAGATATGCTTCTATTCCCAATCTCATTTCCTTCTGTGATCCAGAAATATGCCGACCTTTCTATATTTACAATACTTCCAGAAGCAATCTTTTTCCCTCCAGGAATACAATTAAATCTACTAGTTCCTGCTTCATGATCTTCTACCAAATCATCAATGTTCCACAAATGCAAATACCCAGCTAGTTTTGATCCTTGATTAGTCCCTCTGTTTCCATCATCGTTAGCTTCTTCCAACGACATTCCAAAAAACATTTCCATTTCTTTCCAATCATCGTCAGTAGATAAATGCCATCCTTCTGGACAAGCATCTAATGCGGCAGAATATTGATATAAATACCCGTAAGTAGAATCATTATCTGAAAAATATCCACACCATCCTGTATCAGTACTATTAATCCAATCTATCGTAGAACAAGAATTATCATATCTTAAATTCTCTGCGAACCAGCACTGCCTTCCAACCCTTACTAAATCATAATCATAACCTCCATATTCCAAAGTTTCTAATCCATCACAAGAAAATGCATCAACATCAAATTCTAATGTTGTTAAAGTATCAGGTTGACTATATGCAATCCCTTCACTATTAAATGCGTATGCCCTAATATAGTATGTTTGATTTGGTTCCAGATCATTTAAACACAAAACAAATTCATCGTGTTCAAACTCATAATCAATTTTACCCAAGTAACTACTAAAAGAAGGAATACCTGTTTCACTCCAAACAATACCTCTTTCAAAAATAGTTGTGCCGCCATCAGAGATTATTTCACTTCTACAAAGTGCAGATGTTTCTAAAACATTAAATATTTCAACAATTTCAACTTCCGCTTTATCTGTTAAAGTACTATTATCACTTATACATCTTATATATTGAGCTTTTGTAGTATTATAATCATCAGTATGGACATCCAAATCTGCCTCCTTAAAATATAAATAAACCTTTCCCTGATCTCCTTCATCAGTATCTACAGCCCACCAATAAGCTCCTTTATTTATATTTTTGAAATTAGTATTATCAACATAACCTCCGGCAGCACCATTAAAGCCACTTAAATTATTGAGTTCCAAATATCTTCCAGGATCTCCACCACCAGTATAAAGATCAGAATATGTCCATGTAGTTGAATCTGCTAAAGCCTTTGCTACTTTATCATATGTATAAGTATTATCATAATTAAAGCCATCATTTATCAGAGTAGAATTAAAGGTATACCAATCATTTACAGATGGTAAATGCCAACCTTCAGGACATGCATCAAGAGCAGAAATAAAATTATACAACACCCCAAAGGTTTCATAATTCTCAGACGACATTGCTAATTCAACATCTGAAGATGGGTCGTCATATACATAATAACATGGCTCTGTTGAATTATTCTGGAATGTTGTGTTAACAGCTGGCAAATATCTCAGATTTTCAGCAAACCAGCATTGATCCCCAACTTTAATTGTAGGATATGTATAATCATGATAAACCACTTCTTCCATACCTGAACAAGGCAAATATCTAAGTGTCGAAAATTCTATTATTTCTCCGTAAGAAATCCCTGCTCCATTTATTGCAAATGCTATAAAAAAATAAGTTTCGTCAGGTGAAATAGATTCTACATCAAATGAAAAATTATTAATGTCATCACAGTATAGTATCTGCTCATAAGTTTGTAATATTGCTGAGTCTGTTTTACTTAAAATAAATCCCTGAGAATATACGTCATCTCCTCCATCTGATAGAATTCCCCCCAGTAATGTAACTCTGGAATAAGAAAGTTCTTCGGGATAAAGTGTTAATACTGTTGGTTTCAAATCTGTTTGGTCAGCCCCTCTTACACATCTTACAGAATGAAGATAGCTTTTATAATCATAAGATGAATGCAGGCTTACATCATTGTAATATAATTCTCTTGAGCCTACCTTCCCTGTATAAGACAAAGACTTGGAAGATGTCCACCAATAAGCTCGTCTATTAAAATCATAATCACTTGTATAAGAATTTCCGGCCGGTAATGCATTAAAACCAGAAGTATTATTTAATGATAGATTATTACCTATAGTACCTTCATCTTCTGAATAAATCCAATATACGTCCGATGCAAGAGATTTGGCAATTTTATTGTCTTCAACAGTACCATCATAATTGTATCCATTTTCAATTAAGTAATTCTCTAAAACATCCCAATCTAATTCACTTGGCACAAACCATCCATTTGGGCATATCCCCTGAACTGGATAATTAATTATATCCAAAACAGAATCCTCATTAATAATCGCTGACCATTGATATAACATACCATAATCAGCATATGCTACAGAATTATCTTCATAATATCCACACCAACCATTATTTACACCAGAGTCCCATTCCACACTTCCACAACCATTGTCATATTTCAGATTTTCAGCAAACCAACATTGTTCTCCAATTTGAACTGTTTCATAATAACATCCATGATAAAACAAATCTTCTCCGCATTCTTGAATTAATGGACAGTCAGTTGTTGTTCCAAGAAATGAAACGACCTGAGCTCTCCCACAATCATTATAAGCCCAAACATATAAATTGTAATTTTGGCCACAATTAAGATTATTTGCAAAATATGTAGTATCACTTCCTATATCTATTGCAGAACCTGGATAATTATCAAAACTCACTTTATAACCATTTGCATTCTCAACAGAATTCCAAATCCACTCAATATTATCAAATCCCGTTGATGAATTAAAAAGAGTAGGTGAATCTGGCAATGAATCTATAAAATAGAAAACATATTCTTCACTTTCTAATGGTGAATCAGAAATTTGTTCTGAATACCCGTTAATATATCCGGTAAATAATAATGGATCGCCTATAGCATACATAAAGCTAGTCTTTTCTGCTTTTGTCTTCGGGGCTAATACCGCATTTTGAGCAATGCCATGATACTTGAGCTTAAATAAATTTGCTATACCACTACCATAACTAATCATCTGAATATAATCATAATGATATTTATTGTAAACACCTAAAATATATGTCCCCGGAATTCCAGATGAAAAAGAGAACTGATGATTTCCTTTCATTAATGTTAACTCTTTATATTCAAGTTCCCTTCCTGTAATATCTGTTACTACTAAGGTATATTTATCTATTTGGGAAACTGCAATATCGATTGTTGTATAATCTTCAAACGGATTGGGATAATTCTGATAAATTTTAAAATTATCAGTTTCTCTATTCAAGTCAGAAATTCCCGAAAAAACAAATTCTATATTATTATCAGGATAATATATAACTGTATCTGTACCATTTGATAGATTCTCAATTACCACACTATCTAAAAATGCAAACTGACACTCATAGTATGAATCGAAGTTATATGTAACATTTTGAGCGCATAATATTATATAAACAAATAGCGATAAACTTAAAACTAATATTCTTTTCATATAAACACTTTTAGTCTTTAATACATCTAATTGACAAGCCCATTTTTTTATCTGTTGATATTTGTTGAACATCAGAATTATTGCGATAAAAGTAAGTAGAGTTAGCAATGTAAATATTGTTTTCTGTGGAACTCCAGAATTGACCGATATTTCGCATATCATCGTCTCCTCCATTTTCTTCAATAACTCCAGAACCTAAAACACTAAATCCAGTTCCATTATTAAGGTATCTATTACCTCCAGGAGCACAAAAGTCCCCATTATTCCACTCTGAAACAAAAGACAATGCCTTTGCTATTGCATTTGCATCTCCACCACAATAATAAACGTCATTTGAGGCAACAAATTCAAGTAGCTGAGTCCAATCAGATTCAGAAGGCAAATGCCATCCTTGAGGACAAGCATCTAATGCAGCAGACCAATTATACAAAACACCGTGAGTTTCATAACAATTTGAGAATATATATTCTTGTTGCAAAGCATCTTCAACGTCTGTACCATTATATCCATAAATATAATAATAAGGAATCTCATTAGAAAGGGTATAATTTCCTACTACAGATGGTAAATACTTTAGATTTTCTGCCATCCAACACTGATCTCCAATTTGTACAGTTTGATATTCATAACCTTCATACAACAAAGTTGGACTATCGGGACATGACAACGGCTCTTCAAGTGTATGAAACATAAGTTCTTCACCATAACTTGTCCCTTTCATATTGGTAGCAAAAGCTCTTACATAATACTCAGTATTAAGGATTAATTCTTGTAGGAAAATTGTAAATTCACCTACTGAAATTCCAGAAGAATAATAAAAAATATTCTCTTCAATTGTTGGGTTTCCTAATATATTAACAACTACCCCCCTTATAGTTTCTTCATCTCCACCGTTTTCTAAAACATTTCCACCCAAAGTAGCAACAGTTTGATTTAACATTCCAATAGGAGATGTTGTAACTTCTGGTAATGTATAAGTATTAAAAGATATTTGCTCACTATATTCTGTACCATAAGAATTAGTTGCATAAGATCTTAAATAATATACAACTCCGGTTGTTAGTCCTGTTATACTACTAACAAACTCTCCGATTCCACTTCCATCAACCGTAATACCCTCATAAGACTCAAGACTTGGCTCCTCACTTGTGGCCCATACAACACCACGACTGGTAACCTCTGCTTCTCCATCAGATGTAATATCTGATGTACATTCAAATTCTGTATTATTTATCTCTGTTAAACTAATTCCAATAATTGTAGGTAATACATTTTTTATGCACCTCACAGAATATGCATTATAATCTGTCCCATAATTGTTAAAATGCAGTTCAGATAAAAGGTGTTTTAAATCTAAATTGTAATGATACACATCATTTGTTACTGAACATGGTTCAGTTGTCCAGTATTCAGAATTTGTTCCTAACCAACTAAATCCTCCATTATAATAGCGTCCACCTGGTAAAGCATCAAAACCGCTAATTCCAAAATTTGCATTCTCTGACAGCACACCAACTTCCCAAAGCTCATTCCTTCCAGCTAATATTGCCCCCTCATTAACTCCTAATGGTACATTAGTTGGGTTAACTGAGAAATCTTCTTCACATGTAGTACTTATACATACTTCTTTACTTAAATCCATCCACTCACCCCAATGTGGTAAATGCCATCCTAAAGGACAAGAAGTACTTGCAGCAGCATAATTATATAAAACACCATAAGTATCAAAGTTCTCTGTATTTTTGGCTTCTTCAACATTATCTCCATAATAATCATAAACAAAATAAAATGGAGTTTCGGACATATCTGCACCTACTTCTGCAAAATTAGGTAAATACCTTAAATTTTCTGCAAACCAACACCTATCACCAAATTGAATAGTTTGATAATATTCATTTTCATAAAACAAACTATCTCCACAAGTTTCAAATTCATCAATAGTATCTGTAATAAAACTTAGCTCATCGCCATAAGACACTCCACCCGTATTTGACGCATAAGCTCTAACATAATAAATTGTATTGTGGTTTAATCCTGTAATATTATCCTGATATTCTCCCACACCTGTACCTGAAACAGAATACCCTTCACTATCTTCCAATGTAGAGTTTGAATTTAATCCCCAAACAAAACCTTTTATTGTAGCTAGTTCTCCACCATCATCTAGCAAATTTCCTGAACAAACAACAGAAATTGGAGTAGTATCACTTACAGCACCTGTTTCAACTATGGGTAATTGCGCTTGTTGCATTGTTGTAAATTCAATTATTTCACCATACCCAGTGCCGTAACCACTTACAGCATAAGCTCTAACATAATAAGTTTTATTGTAATTCAAATTCTGAATGTTGCATTCAAATTCACCTATATCATTCTCAACATCAATCTTTCCAAGATAATCATCAACAGTAGGATTTGGCAATGTATCCCATAGCACACCAGTTGTTGACATTGAATAACCACCAGTATGAATCAGTTCTGACAGAACAGTAACAGAAGTTTGAGTAACTTCGTCAATAGATACTGTATTTATTATTGGTGTACCATAATCAGTTGCAGCATAAACATCTACTCCATATGAAACACCTACACTATTAACTGCATATGATCTGATATAATATCCTGTTGCAGGCAAAAGTCCTTCAAGAGTACTTAAAAATTCACCAATTCCAGTTCCTTCATTAGTTATTCCTAAACAAGAATCAAGTGTTGCACCCTCTAAAACATCATAAACTAATCCCTTTTGGGTTACTTCTAAACCTCCATCATATCCAACAATACCACCTCCTATTATACTGGCATAAGTAGATTCATATTCCTCATCAGTTGAGACTAATGCAACAGTTGGCTGACTTTCTCCATATACACAACGAACAGACATTCCGTATTTAGAAGTATTGTTATCTCTATTTACTTTTGTTTCATAATAACTTAATTGTCGAAAATAAAACCCATTATCAAAATTTGTAGAACTCCACCAATATGCATTACTACCTGCACTATAAGAATTTGTCCCACCACCCGGTAGAGCATTAAATGCAGTAGTTGCAAACTCTGAGCTTTGAACTAAAGCACTACTATACCAACTTTCTGCATCTGTTGCTAATCTACTTCCAACATTATCACCTCTGTACCCAATTGAGTCTAACCAATTAGTTTCCATGCCAACTGCAGACTCTAAAATTTTCCAATCTTCATCACTAGGTAAATGCCAACCATCAGGACAAGCTGAGATAGCTGCACGCCAATTATATAAAGCTCCATACTTTTCATAATTCTCACTTTCCAGTACATTACTCAAATCAGAATCATAATTTCCAACAACATAATAAACTGGATCCAAATAAGAAACATTACTTGTTAAGCTCACAGATGGTAAATATCTCAAATTTTCGGCAAACCAGCATATACCTCCATAGTATACAGTTTTATACCAGTAATTTTCATAAAAAACAGAATCCATTCCTTCACAAGGTAAACCATTGGGATTCTGTTCTAGGGTTAATGCTGTGATCATTTGTCCGTAAGCTATTCCTTCTCCATTTTCAGCAAACGCTCTAATAAAATACTGTGTTTCAAAGTCAAGTCCTGTAATCTCACACACGAACACATCTGATCCAGCTCCCAAAGAAATCACGCCTTCATTATTATCCAGATCAGGATCTAAACTACTACTCCAAACAACACCACGATCTATTATCTCAGAACAACCATTATTTGATATTATTCCACCAACAGTTATACTTGTATCAGTAATTACACTTGTTGTACCAGTCATTAAAGATGATATTGACAATATTTCTTTAGTAAACTCTATTTGATTTCCGTAAGCAACTCCATTACTATTTGATGCATATGATCTTATATAGTAAGTATTTCCCGAAACTAAATCAGGAATACTATGTGAATATTCTCCTATTCCACTTCCATCTATACTAATTCCTAAATTATTCTCAGTTGAAGGATAGAGTTCTTCTCCCCAGACAAATCCTCTTTCTAAAACACTACTTCCAAGATCATTGGTTACCTCACCGGAAATTGTTATATAATCGCAAGTTTCGTTTGATACATCATTGGTAATAACAGTTGGTGTGGTTTGAATATTTGTTTCAAAACTTAACACTTCTCCGTAACTTATACCAAGACTGTTAGATGCATATGCACGAACAAAATATGTTGTTCCCGGAAAAATCCCTTGGATTGATGCACTAAAGTTTCCTGTTCCATTGCCAACAATAATAAGCCTGTTATAAACATCAACAGTAGGTAAACTACTTGTACTACATACAAATCCTCTTTCAAAAACCTGGCTACCACCATTGTGATTAACAATACCAAATACATCTGCAGAATATTCTCCAATATTATTTACTTCTATAGTCTGAATATCAGGAAGTGTTAAATCACCTGTTATAAAACTCAACTCATCACCATAAGCTGCTCCAGTTTCATTTATTGCAAAGGCACGCACATAATATGTTGTAGCAGGTTCTAGTCCATATAACTGACTAAAAAACTCTCCTACTCCATTTCCGTAATATTGAATCCCTTGATTATTATCTATAGCTGGTGAAGAGTACTCACTATAAACAATTCCTCTTTCAATTACAACACTCCCACCATCATTGACTACAATTCCTCCTGTAACTGCTGATGTAGAGGTCACTTGTGTAATATCAGTAGTTAAGATATAAGGTAAATACGCTTCAGAATTTTCATCTCTTACACAACGTACAGAAAATGCATATTGCTTACCTAAGTAATCTCTTTCTATACTCTGATAATTATTCCAAAGACCTCTATATATTGCAGAACCGCTATTCCAGGGTGTTGAAGTCCAAAACCAGGTTTTTTCTTCAATTCCATAAGCAGAATATCCAATTTGTCCTCCTGGTAAAGCACTAAAACCACTACTCCCAAACTCATCACTATAAACTAAATTACTAGGAATCCAGAAACCTTCCTCACCTGCAATCTTGGAACCTTCATTTGTTCCTCTAAAGCCATCCAAATCAGCCTGACCATTATTCATCCCTAAACCAATTTCTAAGGTCTTCCAATCATCATCACTAGGTAAATGCCAACCTGTTGGACACGCATCCAGAGCAGCTGTCCAATTATATAACACACCATAAGTATTATAATTTTCAGATACTTTTGCAATCTCCACATTAGTACCTTCATAACCATACACATAATAATAAGGCTCAGAATCATCTGTAGTTGATGAAGTAACCACATCTGGTAAATATTTCAAATTTTCAGCAAACCAACATTGGTTTCCAATCTGAATTGTAGGATATGCATACAATTCATAATTAACATTACCACAAGTAGATATGCTTAATGTTGTAAATGTTAAGACTTCTCCATAAGATGTTCCCATATCATTAGTAGAATATGAACAAGCATTGTAAGTTGTTCCACTTTCTAATCCATCAATATTACTTTGGTAAACACCAATTCCACCGCCATCTATTGTAAATCCACTATTTGATTCAAGAGTTAGATTTGTTTCCGTCCCCCAAACAATACCTCGGGCTGAAACTGAAGAATTTCCTTCAAAAGTAACTTCACTGGTAATTAAAGCTTGATTCAAAGTTATATTTTCAACAGAAAGTGTTATAACATTAGAATATGCCAGAGAAGGATCTTGATTTAAAATACATCTGACTGAAAAGCCATTGCTGTTTTCAAAATCATAAGTTCTGTACACTTGTGTATTATCATATTGTATTGCTCTAATCCAGTTATTACTCGCTGTATTTGATGTAGAACTATAAAAATATGCATTATTCTGAATCCTTTCAAATACTCCACTATTTGACCTCATACCGCCAGGCACAGTACCAAATCCACTACTCCAAAAATTATTATTTTCATCTAACTCTCCATCATGCCAATATTCTGCAAAACCTGCTAAAGCACTACCTTCACTTTCGCCAAATGCTCCAAAAGAATCATTATCAAATGGAAAATCATTTTCACAATCATTGGTTAAACATATTTCCCTTTCAAGTGTAGTCCAATCATCATGAGAAGGTAACTTCCATCCAAAAGGACAAGATATCTGAGCTGCAGGACAATTATACAACACCCCATAGTCACTGTAGTTTTGGCTCAGCCTAGCTTCATCAACATTACTACCTGAATAATCATAAACATAAAATTTTGGCTCAGAAACAGAACCTGAACTTTCTTCAAAAACTTCAGGTAACAACTTCAAATTTTCTGCCATCCATACTTGCTCACCAATAGTTATCGTAGTATAGTTAAGTCCGTGATAATCTTCACATTCAACAAAATTGAACATTACTGTTTGAGAATTGGTTGGTATAAGAGTCGTTCTTGCCGAAAGTAATCCTGAATATGCAGTTATAACAAGAAGCTCTCCGTTATTATATTGCATTTCAAAAATACTTTCAGTACTTTTTGTCTTATTCTCTGTTTTAAGCTCAAGTGCATCTTCTCCTATATGAGATAATTCAGGAGACCCGTTATTATTCCCAATTGATACAAGTTTAACTGTACCTTCAAACTTTTCAGACAAAACTCTAACATAATAGATCCCTGCACTAAGTCCTCTAATTTGATAGGAATGTTTACCAATATCTAGATTTTGAGATAGCCCAATTATTTGCTTGCCACTAAGATCAAAAATTGAGATATTTGTATTTGATTGTCCAAACTGATAAATTTCCAAAGTTGAATTATCATCAGTAGGGTTAGGATAGATACTAATATTAGTTTCAAAACCATACTTTGAACTGTTTGTCAAAACCCCTAGTAAGCTTAAAAAATCATTTTCATATATTGTGAGATTAGTATTTTGACTTGCATTATAAATATACACACTATCAATAGTGTGTAATTCATTATCACTATCAAATGCTATTTCATAGTCCTGAGCAATAATACTCCCAGAAATTAGCAATAATAACAAACTATATAAATATTTATTCATCTTTTGAGCATTTTACATTTTTACTTTAATCTTCTTTGACACATCTTACAGATAATCCACTAGTATATCCCAATTTATATCTAGATATTTTGGGGGATACATATTCAATTGACCTAATCCAGGCTCTATCATCAGATTCAACAGTTGAACTCCAAAAACATGCTTCTTGATTTATAAGAATAAATGATGACCAAAACCCACAGTCTCTCAATCTACCACCAGGCAAAGCATTAAATCCACTTCTTCCAAATCTGTTACTACATATAACCTCACCGGTATACCAATTCTCATAACCACCAGCCAGATAACTTCCTTCGTCTGTTCCATGCAAATAAAATGTTGTCTCACCAAATGGAAATTCTTCCTCACAAATTTCACTTTCGCAAATATCTCTTTCCAATTGAGTCCAATCATCTTGCGAAGGTAATACCCAACCATCAGGACAAACACTTAATGCTGCATGTAAGTTATATAAAGCTCCAAACTTTTGATATTCTACAGTATTCTTTGCATCAACAACACTATATCCTTCATAACCCGTTACATAATACTGAGGATTACTAGACGAAAGATCATCTGATGGGTAAACATTCGGCAGGTATCTTAGATTTTCTGCCATCCAGCATTTATTCCCTATTTGAACAGTGTTATATGTATAACCTTCGTATATTAATGTTTCATTTCCCGGACATGGGGACAATTCCGGAGATAAAAAATTTGTAGTAAAACTTAATTCTTCTCCATAACTTATATCAAATGTATTAATTGCATAAGCACGTACATAATAGGTTTGTCCGGGCATTAAGTTATCCAGCACAAAATCTTGTACTGCGATTTCTCCTTCCGATAACGAAATTACTCCATCATTTGAATCAATATTTGTATTGGAAGTCAAACTCCAAACAATTCCACTTTCATAAACATATGCCCCTCCGTCATCAATAATATTTATTACACAAATTGCCGATGTATCAGTAACATTTATAACAGCTGAAGTTTCCACATTTGCAACTTCCGCATCAGAAATATAATCTTTCAAACATCTGACAGAAAAACCATGTGCTTTTAAATGGTTGGTATTATCACCTAAATAAGTAGATGGCATAACCATATGAAAATCTATTGCATTTTCCTCATCTGTTTCAGTTGAACACCACCAATAACCATCAGATCGACAATAATCAAACCCAGAAGACCAAGTCCCGTTTGACTCTCCTCTAGCTCCACCAGGTAATGCAGTAAAACCAGACTCATTGGTTGACTCATCATTTGAATATCCATAACCTGTTGGTTGATTCCAGTGCTCATCTCCAATTTCTTTAAGTTTAGCTCCTGCATCATACACTCCTCCCATAAGTTCTCTTAAAGTTATCCACTCTGATTCACTTGGAACATGCCAACCTGATGGACAAACTCCTTGCACACCACTAGGACTGTAATTACTGCTTTGTACTCCTTGCATAACTGCATTCCAATTATAAAGCACCCCGTAGATTTCATAAGCTGAAAGTTCTTTTGCCTCATTTACATCAGTTCCATTATAGCCCATAACATAATATTTGGGATTTATAGCAGAACCATCATAAACTGTATTTACAGAAGGTAGGTATTTCAAATTCTCTGCAAACCAACATTGCTCACCAATTTGAACTGTTTCATAAGTATAGTCATGATATTCAACTGTTCCACAATTAGGAAAAGGTAAAGTTGTAAAACTCATTACATCTCCATAAACTACACCTCCGGTATTTGAAGCATATGCTCTATAATAATAAGTGGTATCTGCATAAATAGGTGATATTATACGTGTAAACTCCCCTTCAGAATATCCCTCCTCAGAATACGCCAGATTAGATTCTAATGTTGGGTTATCAGCATAGTCCCATACAAATCCTTTTATTGTTTCAACTTCACCACCATTATCCAAAAGATTTCCAGAAACAGACGCATTAGTTTGTACTATATCACTTGCTCCATTGGTAATTATTACTGGTAAAGAAGCCTGAGGCAATGTTTCAAATACAATTTCATCACCATAAGCAATTCCAGTCTGGTTTTGGGCAAAAACTCTTAAATAATATGTTTCACCAAAATTCAAACCTGTTAATATAGAATTAAAATCCCCGATAAAATTTTCATATATAACTTCATCGTAACTATTGTATAAAGTAGCTCCTTGAACTGTATCCCATACAAAACCATATTTCTCTATTTCTGAACCTCCACTATAAACTATAGTTCCAAAAGCTTCAGCAAGTGTCTGGCTCATATAACCAATGTTTAATGTTTCAATTGTCGGTAACTGGTGAGATGATGTTATTATTGAAATTACATCTCCATAAACTGTATCATTAAGATTATATGCAAAAGCTCTGAAATAATATTGAGTCTCTGGAAATAAACTATCAAGCTCATATTCATAGTCATCTAATTCAGACCACACTCCCTCATATGAATGGCTTGTTTCAAGATTTGGTAAGCTTACATTATCCCAAACAAATCCCTGTCCAAGAATATTACATATACTATCACATGAAACATTCCCAGAAAGTGTCACAGTAGTATTGTTTATCTCGGTTACTGAATTAGTTACTACACTTGGTGTACAAAGTTGATTAGTAGTTATTTCAAATTCTTCTCCGTAAGCTGTACCTTTATAGTTTGTTGCATATACGCGAACATAATATTGGGTTTGCGGAGTCAATTCTTCTAACAAACAGCTGAACTCCTCTACTCCTGTTCCACATGCTACAAAACCCAAATCATTTTCAAAACTCACATTTTCTGAAGTTCCATAAATAATTCCATACTCTGTAACTTCACCAGCTCCCTGCATTACAACTTCACCTACAACTTGACATGATGATTGAGTAATTCCAGTTGGTTCAAAACCAATAATTGTTGGCAATACCTCTAAAACACAACGTACAGAATAACCATATTGGTCTGAATTAGAGCCAATATAGATACTACTCTCTCCATAATAAAGTTTTCTAACTACATGATTATCATTACTACATAAAGTATTTGCCCACCAAATTCCATAAGTTCCACTTCCTAAGAAACAACCTCCATTAGAAGTGCTTCTATATCCTGATGGTACTGCATTAAATCCTGATGTATCAAATTCTGAATCATTCTTCAATACTCCATCTGCCCAATATTCATATTCCCCTGCCAACTTACTTCCTTCATTAGCTCCTCTATATGAATATGAACTTATTCCATAAGTAAAAACTTCATTACAAGTATCTCCTACGCAAACAGCTCTTTCTAAATCTGTCCAATCATTTGTCGATGGTAAATTCCATCCTTCTGGACAAGCATTTTCAGCTGCTGCAAAATTGTATAACACACCATATTTTTCATAGTTTTCATGAGCCTTTGCTGTTTCTACATCAGAAGATTGCGAACCATACACATAATAAAATGGTTCAACATAAGCCCCATAGTTATCATTCGACACTTCGGGTAAATACTTTAAATTCTCTGCAAACCAACACTGATCTGCAATAAAAACAGTTGAGTATTGGTAATTTTCATAAGAAAGACTATCATTACAAATAAAGCCTAGCGTTGTAAATTCGAGTTGATTTCCATATTGAGTTCCCTGACTATTTCTAGCAAATGCCCGAACGAAATAGGTAGTATCATCATATAAAACATTCAAATAAGAATCGAATTCTGCAGTTCCATCTCCTTCAAATAAGACACCTTCATTAGATAATAAATCCGGATTTTCTTCCGTATCCCAAACCAAACCCCGTAGAAGGATATTTGTCCCCCCATCATGAATTACATTCCCACCAGAACTTGCTGAATATGAAGTAATGTCTGTTATTTCTGTTGTAGTGACCTGTGGTAGATCAAAAGTAGAAAAACTCTTAAGTTCACCATAACCTGTTCCGTTTGAATTAGTTGCATATGCTCGAATAGAATATTCTGTCTCCAAACTCAGATCAGTTAAGTAACTTAAATATTCTCCCAAATAATAACCGTCATAGGTAATGCCTTCATTTTCTTCTATGGTCGGATTTCCTGAAGTACTCCAAACAACTCCCCGGGAAGTTATTGTTGTTCCCCCAGTACTTATAACTTCACCACCCCCAATAGCAGTTCCTAAAAAAATATCTGATACATCCCTAGTTGTTACTTCTGGGACTACAACTTCGTTTGTTATAAAGCTAACTTCATTCCCATATGCAGTACCTAAATCATTTATTGCATAAGCTCTGACATAGTATTCAGTATTGCCTGACAAACCAGTGATCTCACTTATATAATTACCCGGACTGATTCCATCATTTGTAAATCCGATATTATCTTCAAGGCTTGGAGCAGAACTTTCTCCCCACACAACACCTCTTTGACTAACATAAAATCCTCCACCACTTGTAATATTTCCTCCGGAAATTGCAGTACTTGATGTCAAATCTGTAATTGGATTAGTACTTATCGTTGGTAAAGTATCAGGAGTATCATCATCATACACACACCTAACTGACATCATGTTATAAGTTGGTCTTGGCTCTCTTACAATCCTGGGATTACTATGTGTTATTACCCTGCACCATGGTGAAATTGGAGCATTAATATAATAAGTTCCAGACCAAAAATATGCATAATCTCCTAACATATTTGTATTAATCCCATTTGAAGAATACCCTGCCGGAATCGCATTAAAACCACTTGTCCCAAACACTGAATCACTACAAATATTTAATGTATTTTCACAATCCCAGTATTCGGCTAAACCAGATAATTTTGCTCCTTCGTCTACACCACGATGATTATATGTTGTTGAAGTTGATAAATCTATTTGATCCGGTAACATTCCAAGTTCAATTTCCAATTCTTTCCATTCACTATCACTAGGCAAATGCCAACCTTCCGGGCAAATCCCTCTGATACCGCTTGGGTTATTATCATTAGCCAAATACCCATCCATAACTACAGACCATTGGTATAAAAGCCCATATTCTTCATAATTTTCACCGTAAAAGTCCATTGGATAAAAACATCTTCCAACATCTGTATCATATTCATAATCAACAGACATGCAACCATTATCATAACTAAGATTTTCTCCCATCCATATTTGTTCTCCAATAGTTACTGTTGAGTAACTTGTTCCATTAGGATCTATGCATTCAACAATGTTTTGTAAAACGGTCTGGCTTTGTATAGGTATTAAAGTACTTATTGAAGTGTGTATTCCAGAATATACAGTTATTAGCAAAGTCTCACCATTATTATACAGCATTTCAAAACAATCATCTTCCTGAGTGTCCTTCAAAACCAATGGTATATCAGACTCAACAAGCTCTTCGGAGATAAACTTAATACTTGCATTTGAATTACTGTTTGCTACTGATATCAATTGAGAAGTAGAAAAGAAATTATTATCTGAAATCACCACACTATATGCACCGGAAGACAAACCACTTATTTCAAATACACTTTTGCCCTTATTAACAACTTGTCTATTTCTCACAATAAGCTTTCCTGTTAAATCAAAAACAGAAATTATAACATCTGAACTTTGATTACAATAATAATTAAGAAATGATATTCCATCTGTTGGATTTGGGTATAGTTCAAAATAATTCTGCCTGCTTGTTTCTGCTATAATTGAAGTCATTGCTCCAACTAAATGAAGAGTAGCTCCACCAGGGATAAGCATACTGCTTTGTTGGGATACATTGTAAATATTAACACTATCAATTACATTACTGTCGGCATAAGCAGAAAATGTTATTTCATAATCCTGGGAAAAGGATACACTAAAAACTGACACTAAAAAAATAAAGAAGACTAGGCGTTTCATGAAAATAACAATTTATTTTCAAAAGTACAATATCAAAAGCAATTTGCCTAATATTTACCTATTAAATAAACATAAAATTTAATGAAAATGATATATATCCCTACCAATCTCCACCTACACCGTTTAAGCTCATATTATCATTCTCCTGGACATTATCATCAACAATATAAGTTTCAACTACTTCTTCAACCTCAATAACACTAACATCATCGATATAATAATAAGAATAGTTAAATGCTGAAGCATTGTCTTGCATCATATATTGAGTTGAAAAGTTATTTCGAAAATTCCCGATTGTAATAAACTTTTCTCCTCCCAGAGCAGTATAATAACCTTCTATTGCCACCCAATAATCGCGATTCATTAATACACTACCAATTGGATTTTCAATTACAGGAATTAACTCCATTATTTCTTTGTGAGAAGTCCATTCATTTTCGATTGTCATGCTTGCACCAACACCATCAACAGCAAAGCGTGAATTTGTAGAATTGCATACCCAAAAAGTAATTTTGTAAGTTTTCCCAGCTTTTAGTTCTGATTTTAGCTCATTTTGAAGATATTCACGATAAATCACAGCTTTTTCTCCTGTAATTTTATTGTCTCGTGTAAAATTCTGACGTAAAATCATTCCTGCATATCCATTTCCGGAATGAGCATCAATTCTCCCGGCAAAATTTTCAGGCACACCTGCTTCTTTTTTACTACATACATTAAAATAATCAGGAGTTCCCTTTGTTGGCACCTGCCAATCAGGAATTAATTTCCTGGATGGTTTTCCAACTATACCAGAAGGACATATCCTAAAATCCTCGAAACTAGGATTGCAAACAAGATTATCTCCTGTTTCAATATATACAATTCTTTCGGCAGTTTGAACTTCTGATATTATCTCCTCTTCAACTATCATTTCATTATTGACTTCACTTATTTCTTCATCAACGATATCCTTGGTTTCATTTGCAATTTCATCTAATTGTTCTTCAAGAAGAACAATTGTTTGCTCCGTTATTTTTGTAATCTGTGAGTCACCAGCCTCCGTATATTCAATCGGATTTTCTTCATAAACAATAAATGGAGCTTCAATTTCCTGATCTACTATTTGTTCTGTTTGATAATTTTGTGAGATTTCTATTTCATTATCAACAGACTTTAAATCATCAATTAAAATATATGTCACACTTACAACAACCAACAAACTGACAATTATCGGAATAATGAATTTTCGACGTTTTGTCTTGATATTATTTTCAATATTATCCCAAACTTCAGGAGCTTCGAATTTAGGCAAATCGTTGATTGCATTTTTTAGATTATCGTCTTTCATACTCATACTGATTTACAATTATCGACTGTAATTTCTTTTTTGCATAATGAAGTTGAGATTTCGATGTTCCAACACTAATATTGGTCATCTCCGCTATCTCTTTATGAGAATATCCTTCAACTTCATAGAGTATAAAAGCTGTTCTAAAACCTGCATCTAGCTGCATAATTGCTTTATGGAGCACTTCTCCGCTAAAACTTTCATCAAAACTAACAGTTTGAGGTTCTACATTTCCAATTTCTTCAAAATGTAATTTCTTTACTTTTCTCAAAGCTGTTCGCACCATAATGGTTTTAATCCATGCTCCAATTGTAGAGTTTCCTTTGAAAGATTTCAAACTATTAAAAACCGAAATAAAACCTTCTTGAAGTGCATCTTTAGCATCCTCTTCATCACTTGTAATTCTAAGACAAATTGTATACATACCATTTTTGTACAAATTAAAAAGCTCTTTTTGTGCTTTTCGATTGTTTCGCAAGCATGCATTTAACAATATTTCATCAGATTTTTTATTCATACTCTGACTTAAAGTGTAAACTTAAAGTAAATTGGTTGTATGGGTTTTAATTTTTATAACGATTTTTTAATAAAAATATTGAATATCAATCAATGTACATAGCTAAAATAAACATTAAAGTTTTTTTAGGCTCCATTTATCTTTTATATTTTCATAAAGCAAAGGTCAGTCTTGACTACTTATTTTTTCGAATATACTTATCCCATATTTCCAGAATTTCCGGTAAATTTTCTCGGCCATAACCAATTCTTAAATGAGTACTACCTGCATTAAACATTTCAGATGGGATCAACATAATACCGGTTTCTTGAACAAGTTTTTCGCAATATTCGTAAGCAGTAATATCTGTTTTAATTTTAGCCAATGCAGTTGAGCTTGCTTTTGTATCAAAACATCTCAACAAATCTGAATGAGAATCTACGAATTGCATAAATAATTTCTTATTCTTTATAATTTTTTCAATATTTGGTTGAATAAACTTTTCTTTATGATTTAATGCGATAGTCGTAAGCACTTCACCTGCAGCGTTATTACAGATTGAAAGATAATCTTTAAATTTGACTACTTCTTCAAGGATATCAGTTCTTTTGCTGGCCAGCCAACCAAAACGAAGACCTGCAAGTCCAAATGACTTTGCCATCCCCCACAGACTTATAGCATTTTCATAAATATCACAAATAGACGGAATTTCATCTTTTGGATTATGAACAACCTGATGATACATTTCATCTGAAAAAATCATTATATCATTCTTTCTAGCTATATCAACAATTCTGTGAAGATCCTCTAAGTTTGGGATGTATCCTGTTGGATTATGTGGAAAATTAAGAACTATAAGCTTTGTTGTATCTATAACCAACTCTTCAAGTTGGTCGGGATTATATCTAAAATCATTTGTACTGATTTCTGGATACCAAAATTTAACGATAGCACCAAGACTTTCAGCTACCTGATATAAGCTTTGATAAGCGGGTCCCATACAAATTATCTCATCACACCTTTGAAGCATCACATTCATTAAAATAAAATTTGCTTCTCCTGGGGTCATCACAACAACTTCGTCTTGATTTATTGTTGAGTATTGATTTGCAATTGATTTTCTAAGGAATTCAGATCCTGCAGAGTCTGTATATCCAAATTTTAGATTATTCCATAATTTGAGTTCCTCTTGATTTGCTTGAGCAAGAATATACTCTAGACTATAACCATCACAATCGGAACTGGACAATAAATATTTTGTACTAAATTCATATTTTGCAAAATATCTTTCAAGCTTAAAAGGTTTAATTTTCATAATTCATAATTTTACAAAGAATACCATAATACATTAAAGAAAAACCACAGCCCAATCAACCAAATTAAAGAACCTAATAAAGCAACAGCAACATCGTAAATCTTGCTTTTAATTTTAAAAATCCCTAAAGGCAACATAAAAACCAGAAATCCTACCACACCACTCAGGATTACTATTACAATCCCTATCACAGTCAGACTAATATCTTTTCCTGAGAATATTAAACGTAAAGCACCTTTATCGTTAGGACCAGCTAGTTTCTTTACTTTATATGCTGACAAACCATATAGCCCAAAAGTTAGTGGCACGTACCAATAAAGAACAGAATTAATCAACATTTCTTCGGACATATTATCGAAATTTATTCCATAGAAATAAATAACTATTCCTAATCCAACAAGTATTGCTACTGAGTATAAATATTTCATCCCAATTAAAGTTAATTTAAGTTCTAAAGGTAGTAATTAATGATGAAAAACATATCACTTCATCAATCTTATTACTTAAATTCAAATCTCATAAGTTACTTCCTGTAGTTTTTTTCGTATAAATCAATCCACTCTTCCACGGTCATTTTACTTACCAACTCTGCAATAAGTTGATAAGGAATTTGTTCTGGTTTCTTGAAACGAATACAACTTTTCCCGACATTTGGTTTCACAGAAAAATAATGTGGATACTCGTCAAGGTACCAATCCATTAATTCTGGATCTGCATACATCCCCATATGATAAAATGAAATGTTTTTTTTCTGTGATGCATAACTAATAAATGGTAATGGCTCATCTGGTTTTGTATGATAGCCATCTGGATAAATGGATAATGGTACAACAAATGAAGGCATTCCAAATGACATTGCCTCTTCGAAACCTTCAGGAATATTTTCTGCTATTGTTTTTCTAATTTTTTGAATTGCATCTTTTCTATCTTCAGGCAAGGATGCAATATATTGTTCTATATTTCTTATTGAATTTTGCATAATGTCTATTTTTAACCATAACAAATTTCTAGCGTTATAGTTCCAAATAAAAAAAGATATCAGGTTTTAAGATCTTTAATGCAAATCCGATTCGAGAAAAAATAAACTATTTCTTAAAAATAAAGATATTGGCATAATAAGGCAAATCAGATTCGAGAAAAACTACATATTTACCAGTTTTATTGGCATCATTATGAAATTTGCAAACACCTTGTTTAAGTCCATCTTTAACTTCAAACTCATAATCGACATTAAGCAGATAGTCATCATCATCAACAAACTGCAAATCATACTCACAATAATAGCATCCATCAAGTTGCACTAAAACAATATAATAGTTATTATAATCTAAATCGATAACAGGACCAACTAAAGGTTCGGCAGTTAAAATTGAATCTCCTTTTTCGGCAACAAGTTTATAACCTCTGTCAAGATAGCTTTGTTTGGTTTTTGATATTGTTTCAACAAACTTACTTGTTTGAGCAAATGCACCAACAGAAAAGAATAATATAAGGATAAATGCTAACTTTTTCATAATCTCATTTTTTGATAGTTATACAATAATTAAACCAAAAAGTTACGTTGTCTTTTTGCTTCATATACCAAAACAGCTACAGATGTTGAAACATTAAGTGAATCGATATGCCCAGCCATTGGGATTTTAATCCTATGATTGGCATTATTAATCCATTTTTGTGTAAGTCCAGTAGCTTCTGTTCCAAAAACCAAAGCCACTTTTCCAGAAAGATCCATTTTATGATAAAATTCGGCTGCTGTTAATTCAGCTGCATAAGATTCTATTCTATTTTCTTCAAGCCATTCATGTACATCATCGTATTCGGTAACAACAATATCATTTGTAAAGACACAACCTAAACTTGCTCTAATAGCATTAGGATTGTAGATATCGGTTCTTGAATCACAAACAATTATCCCATCAACACCTGCACCATCAGCAACACGAGCTATAGCTCCAAGATTCCCTGGTTTCTCTACCGATTCTAGAATAATATAAACCGATTGCTCTTGAACCTTTAAATCTTTAAGATTTTTCTCAGGCGTTTCGGCTATCACAACAATTCCCCCTGTGGATTCCCTGTACGATATTTTTGAATAAGCATCTTTACTTAGTTCGTAATAATCCAAATCCAATTCGTCATCCTTTAAAAGTTCAGACACGCTTTCGATATCAATAATAATTGGACAAAAAAACACTTTATCAATCTTTACAGATGCGTCAACTGCCAGACTAATTTCTTTTTGCCCTTCAATAATTATACGATTTTGTTTCCTTCTTTCGCGAGATTTACTTTGAAGCAATACAATATCTTTAATTAATTTATTTTTTGAACTTGTAATTACAGTTATCATACCGCATCATTTAAATTTTCAAATATTTCATTATCATTGTTAATTACACCTGTCATAATGCTATCTTCACAAAAAACAAAATATGGTGCAAAAAGGCTAAAAAACAATACGCCATCTCTAAATATCAACATATCATCAAATAAGAAAACAAAGGCCATCATAACAAAGTATAAAAAACCTAATAAACTTCGATTATTAATTGATGTTTTTGCCAGTACAAAAAACACCAACAAGATTGAAATAAACCCAAATATTCCTAAAGAGACAAAAGACCTTACGAATTGATTATGAGGATTAGTATGCTTAGCCATTGCTCCTTGATAGTCATTCTCCTGATAATGTTTTTCAAGTTCATCAACAACGTCTCCAGTACCTACACCAAACAACCAATTTTCTTCAATAATTTCAAAACTTGCTTTAATAGCAGAAATCCTAAGTGTAGAAGATTCTTTTTGGGAATAGTCTATACTTTCACGTTCAGTAAAAAGGGTTACTAAATTATCAAATCGATGCTTAAATCTAGGAATTGTAAACATATATGATGATATACCTCCAACTGCAAGAATAAGAATCAATAAAAAATAGATCTTAATAATTTTCCTTTTACAAGCATATATTAAAGCAATAAAAAGAATAATAAAGTATATTATTATTGTCGACTTTGAAACTAATTGAAATAAAAACATACTTAAAACAACAAATATTAGTATACATGCAGCTGTGGTAAGTTTTGTCTTTTTTTCAAATACATATTTTGTCTCCCCTAACAACTCGACAAGACAAATCACTATAGCAAACAACACATTGTACGACAGATGATTAGGTGGTTTAAGCATAGCACTAAACTTTGTATAGAATAATACAATACTGTCTTTAGTTTCTAAATATAAAGGGATAGCATTAATCAACAAAATCGCATAAGCTAGAACAATTCCCAGAATAAAAAACCTTAATATATAACCAATATGTTTAGGGTATCTATTTTGAGAGATACTTAAAAAATAAATTACCACAAAGAATATTAATGAAGCTGCCGTTTCGACACTTCGATATCCCTCAACTTTATTTGAAGAATAAAAATAACCTATCACAATAAGTAAAAATGGTGAGATCAAAATCCAAAAGTTAAAATTCTTTAACATAATAGGAATTCTCTCATAAGTACTTTTTCTTAATAAAGCAGAAAAAAACAACACCAACATTAACACAGGTACTACACGAGAATACAAAGTTATCATCACTGCAATTAAAGATAATAATGCAACGTCAATAATATCTAAATATTTATTCTTTTCCATATCCTTCATTTCGGATTACAACCGTATTTCGTTTTCTATAAAATAAAAAATAAGAACTGAAAAATGAGAACATTATTATCCCATCCTGTATCATTAACATATCTTCAACATTAAACAAAGCCAACATGAATAATGTCCAAGTTATTAAAAGAAAATTTTTGTCCTTCAATCCTGAATAGAATAACATGATAAAGATACCCACAAGCAAAGAAAACCCAATCACACCATACATAGCAAAAGTTCTTAGCATTTGATTATGCGGACTAATATGATTTATATATGCTCCTTGTGAATTATTTTCCTTGTAATAATTACTCATTTCAGTAGACAGATCACCAGTTCCAACACCTATCCAAAAATTGTCTCGGATTATTGACAAAGCTGCTTCAATTGCAGAAAATCTAAGTTCTGTTGATTCAATTGGTCTATTTCGACTATCTTTATCAAACTCTTTTACAGAATTCAACATAACATCAAATCGCGCTCTAATTTTTGGTAAAAACAACATTGATCCTGACAAAACGATAAAGCTCAAAAAAACAAGTAGTATTTTTTTAATCCCAATTTGCTTCGCTACGAACATATATATCAATAACGATATACTGAATAAAACCAATAATAAAATTGTAATTTTACTAGAAAGCTGAAAAATAAATATCAAAAAGAGAATTAAAAGAACAATTTTAAAAATACGTATTGACTTATCTCTCCTAATAAACAAATCAAATTTATTAGTAAAACTAAATGCAACCAATACAAAAGAAAAAAAGATACAATACGACAAATGATGCGGACCTCTAATCAACATACTAAATGCAGAATATAAGAACACATTTGTGTCGTACGATTCAGCAAAAGCCGGTAATGCATATGCCATGCAAATAAAATATGCAAACAATGAACTTACGACAAAAAAACTAAACACATACTCTCTTGAAAATTTAATTTTATTACTTTTAAATGACGTAAAAATAAAAGGGAAAATTGCTAAAGAGACAACAATTTCTATTTGTGATTTTGCTTCGGGGAAATACTCTGTATGATAAAGTCCAAGTATTGACAATATTAATGGAGAACACAACAAATAGTATTTGTAATTCTTTAAAAGACTAATAAAACGCTTATAGTTTTCTTTTTTCAGTAGAGCAACAAGCATAAGTAAAGCTATTGATACCGATGTTAATTTGATATGAATCGGAATCATAAAAGCAGTAAAGCATAGTAAAAACAGCTCTATTTTATCGAGTGCTCTATTCATGCTGCAAAAATAGCTTTTTAATGAAAGAATCTATAGTTATTTGGCATAAAATCTAAAATATGAAAGTATTTACAAAAAAAACGAATGTAATCTTTTCAAATCTAAATAATTATAGTACTTTTGCAGCTCGAATTTAAAAAAAAATTATTTTAATTATTAATTTAAACTAAAGAGTTATGATTAACCAGTATGAAACCGTTTTCATTGCTACTCCCGTTTTATCTGAAGCACAGATGAAGGAAGCGGTTGAAAAGTTCAGGAAAATCATCACCGAAAATCAAGGTGAGATTATTCATGAAGAAGATTGGGGTTTGAAAAAACTTGCTTATCCAATCCAGAAAAAATCAACAGGATTTTACCATCTGTTTGAGTTCAAATCAGAAGGTGCATTTATTGAAAAACTAGAAACTCAATTTCGTCGTGACGAGAAAGTAATGAGATTCTTAACTTTCAAAATGGACAAACATGCAGTAGCATACAGTGAGAAAAAACGCAGAATGAAAAAAGAACAAAATCAGAAGGAGGCATAATTATGGCACAAAGTAATTCAGAAATTAGATATCTTACTCCTCTGGCAGTAGAAGTTAAGAAGAAGAAATATTGTCGTTTCCTAAAAAATCGCATTAAATATGTAGATTACAAAGATCCTCAATTCTTGAAGAGATTTTTGAACGAGCAAGGTAAAATCTTACCTCGTCGTATTACAGGAACATCATTAAAATATCATCGTAAAGTTGCTCAGTCTGTTAAGAGAGCTCGTCACTTAGCTTTATTACCATACGTAACTGATTTGATGAAATAAATAGGAGGATAAGACATGGAAATTATATTAAAACAAGACGTTGAGAACTTAGGGCACGTTGATGATATCGTTAACGTTAAAGCAGGTTACGCAAGAAACTTCCTAATCCCTAAAGGTTTTGCTATTATTGCAACTAAATCAGTTAAAAAAATGCACGAAGAAAATATGAGACAAAAAGCTCATAAAGAAACAAAACTTCGTGAAGATGCAGAAGCTGTTGCAAGTAAAATGGAAGGTGTGAAAATCAAAGTTCCTGCTAAAACTAGCAGCACTGGTAAGATTTTTGGATCAGTTAACACTATTATGCTTTCAGAAATTCTTGCAAAAGAAGGTTTTGATATCGATCGTAAAAATATTTCAATAAAAGGTGATGGTGTCAAAGAAGTTGGTACTTACACTGCTGTTGTGAAGATTTACAAAAATATCAAAGTAAACCTTGATTTTGAAGTATTTTCAGAAGAATAAAAAAACAAAACTCTATAAAATAAAAAAGTCCGCAAATTGCGGACTTTTTTTTATCTACATAAGAAAATTTTATACAATTCTAAACCCTCTATTAGCAAAATACTCTGCTAACACATCAGTATAATCACCATGAATAATCAAATGATGATTTCCAAGTGGAAACTCTTTCAATAAAAATAGCGACTTACGAGACAATTTTACTTTTATCTGAGTTCTGCAGCCTTTAATTAAATCTCCGGTTTCTACTATTTCTCCAAGTGATAAAAAACAGTACTCTAGTTGATGATCTATCCTAAATACAGTAACTTGTCCTGAGTTCATCTTACCATTAACTGCACTACCTTTATCTGTTTCATAATGTGTATCTACCTTAAACTCCGAAACAATGTCTACAGGAACAGTACAATGAGTAAATATTGCATGTTCGCGATCGATATAATTTAAGTTTGCCATCCATGGCACTTTACCAACTAACCTAGATAAAACAATCATTCCAGCTGCTGCACACAAATCGCCTTCACATGTTGAAGGAATATTCTCTGAATTGAGTGTGGCAACAGGAAGACAAGCAGTATAATTATTATCTTGCACAAAGTTAAAACATGCAAACGACAATGCTGAAACATTCTCGTCTGCAATAAATGTTTTTAACTTTTTGTATAAGGTGTTATTTTGTGGAAATGAATCGTAATGACAAGCACCAAATTGACTATCAAACAATTCATTTTCAGATTCTTCTTTATCAAGAATACTATTCCAATCATACTCAACAACTTCGATCCCTAGGACCTCTTCTAACAAGTCATATTCAGGAACACTAGCAACCAACCAAGACTCTGGTTTGCCAATCATAGCCATCTTTGTTTTCTTAAACACCTTCCCTTCTTCCAAAAAAAGCTGAATCTTTTCTAATGAATCAATTAAATCAAAATTAAAAATTCTTGTTTTAATCCCTTTTTCATTTAGCAAAGCTTTTACTTCTGTTGCGGCAGCCCATGAATTATCGTTTTGGTTAGCAATAAAACAATACCTCTTTTGAGGTTCAATCTGTTCTAAGGCGTTATGCTCAGATCCTCCAGTTAAAAACCATATAACATCTGGATCAGAATAGACAAAATCATCTGCTTTCACATCTTTGAATTTACTCAAAAATTTTCTTTTAGCATTCGATAAAGTCTTTTCACTTACATCGTTGTAAGCAACAATTGAAATTTTCAAAATTTAAAATTTTAGTTAAACATTGAGAGAAACAAATTGCTATTTTACAGCAATTGTTTCTATCTCTACTAAAGCACCCAAAGGCAAGCCTTTTACAGCAAAAGCAGCACGTGCAGGAGGATTTTCCTGATAACACTTACCATAAACTTCATTCATAGCTGCAAAATTTGCCATATCGCTCAACAAACATGTTGATTTAATAACGTTTTCAAATGTATAGCCAGCTTCTGTAAGAATTGCTTCAATATTTTTCATAACTTGCTCAGTTTGAGCAGTAATTCCTTCAGGAATTGAACCATCAGCAGGGTTTACTGGTACCTGACCAGAAATAAATAACATTCCGTTTGCTTCAATTGCTTGACTATAAGGACCAATAGCTTTAGGAGCATTGGTTGTATTGATAACTTTTTTCATTTTTTTTAAAAATTTTATTTGTTAAATTCTTTAATCTGGATTTAAGAATACTATTTTCTTTCTTGTTTTCCTAAATATACTTTAGGCTCAATTTCTTCTTGAAGAACCATCAAGCCATTCATTGCAAGAGCGGACATTTCGTCTTCACCAGGATAAACCTTATTTGGAGCGATAAAGCCGGTCATTTCTTCGATAAATGAGCAAAACTGCTTATTATATGCGATACCTCCAGTAAGAATAATTGCATCAACTTCACCTTTAAGAACAGTAGATAATGCACCAATATCCTTAGCAATCTGATAAGCCATTGCATCAGAAATAAATTGTGCCTTACTATCACCTTCTTTTGCTCTCATTTCGACTTCATATGCATCATTAGTATCAAGATATGCAGCAAAACCACCTTTACCTTTGATCATTTGCTTAACTTCTTTGTGAGTGTATTCACCGCTAAAGCATAATTTTGCAAGTTGTCCACATGGAAGTGTTCCAGTTCTTTCAGGAGAAAACGGACCTTCGCCATCTAAAGCATTATTTACATCAATCACTTTCCCTTTACAATGTGCTCCAACAGATATACCACCACCTAGGTGAGCAATAATCAGATTTAAATCTTCATATTTTGCATTACACTCAGACGCATATTTACGAGCAATCGCTTTTTGATTTAATGCGTGAAGAATAGATAATCTCTCAAATTTTGGATGTCCAGTAATACGAGCAATATCTTCCATTTCATCAACAACAACAGGATCAGCAATATATGCTTTAACACCTTGAATTCCACTAGCAATATCATCAGCAATTAGTCCACCTAAATTACTTGCATGCTCACCAATTGGAGAGTTGTTAAGATCTTTCTTCATCTCATTATTTACTTCGTATACTCCTGAAGCAATTGGATGAATAAGTCCACCACGGCCTACTATACAAGTTAAAGAATTTACATCCTGATCGTCTTCTTCTAAAGCTTTAAGAATTGCATTTTTTCTAAATTCATATTGATCAGTGATAGTAGCAAATCCTGCTAACTCCTCAGTACTATGTTTGATATTCTTTAAGAAAACATTTTTAGCGTTCTCGTAAACTGCAATTTTGGTCGATGTCGACCCTGGATTGATTGCTAAAATTCTGTGAATTTTCATCTATTTTCAGTTTTATAAGTTTTATTTTGAAGCTAATGCAGCAAGTGCAATTGAATAAGTTTTTGTTTGAGCAGAATCACCACGAGATGTTAACACTGCTGGGCATTTTGCGCCAACTAACATCGCACCAAGTTGTGCTTTACAAAGTTTTGAAGCTGTCTTATAGAAAACATTTGCTGCTTCGATATCAGGGAATACAAGACAATCAGCTTCACCACCAACAACACTTTTAAGCTTTTTGATTTCAACACATTCTTTGTCTATTGCAACATCTAAAGCAAGAGGTCCATCAATTAAAGCTCCTTTTATTTGACCACGCTCTGCCATTTTAGCAATAATAGCAGCATCTACACATGCAGGCATACTAGCCGACATTTGCTCAGTTGCAGCAATCATAGCTACTTTTGGAGTTTCAATTCCTAATGATTTAGATACAGAAACTGCATAGTTTGTTAAAGCAACTTTTTGTTTTAAATCTGGTGCTGGAATAACAGCAACATCAGTTACAACCAATAATTTGTGATATGTAGGGACTTCCATTACAACTATATGACTAAGAACAGCTTTTGGAGGAAGTAAACCAGTTTCCTTATTAAGAATTGCACGCATGTACTTATCTGTACTTACAAGACCTTTCATAATAAAGTCTGCATTTCCTTCATTCACAAGTCTAACAGCTGTATGTGCTGCTTTAACTTCATCAGCTTCTTGTACAATAGAAAATTTATTTACATCAATATTTTCTTCAGCACATACTTCTTTAATTTTAGCCTCATCTCCTACTAAAATACCCTCAACAATACCTAAATCTATTGCTGTAGAAACAGCTTCAATTGTATGTGCATCATTTGCAAAAGCAACAGACAACCTCTTTTTAGGTTTTGATTTTACCGCTTTAATTACGTCCTCAAGTTTTGTAATGTTCATCTAATTATTAGTTTTAAAATTTTGTCGCTAATATACATCAAAATTAGCAGATTAAAAAAGAAAAAATATTGTTTTTCAACAGTTATAAGAACACTAAATTAAACTCCTATCACACTAAGCAACAACGACTTATCAACCACGACAAAATACTATATTTCTGAAAAAGGTATATATATTTCAACTTTAGTTCCTACCACTTCAAACTTTTCATTTATTACATCATCAATTGTATAACTCATACTTGGCTGTGTTTGCCTATTGAGAGACTCTAGCCTGTCTCGTGTTAACTGCATACCGACCGATTTATGTTTCTTTCCATGCTCTTTCTTAAGACTATAGGCTGCAGTACGACCAATTCCATTGTCTTCAACTACACATTTCAAAACATTCTCATATTCAGAGATATGAACCTTAATACAACCTTTAGATTTTTTATGCATAATCCCATGTATAATTGCATTTTCGACAAAAGGTTGAATCAGCATTGGAGGAACAGCAACAAGCTCCACTTCTATCGAATCTTCAATATTAATCTCAAAATCAAATTTATTATCAAATCTAACTTTTTCAAGTTCCAGATATAACTCTAAAGACAGAACCTCATCACAAAGCAGAATAGTCTTATGCATTGAATTTTCCAATATCAATCTGATTAACTTTGCAAATTTTGACAAATATCGCAAGGCTGAGTATGAATCATTTTCTGCAATAAAACTTTGAATAGAATTCATTGCATTAAAAATAAAATGTGGGTTCATCTGAGATCTTAACAAGTTCTTTTCAATCTCGAGAGCTTTTTGCTTTAACTCATCTTCCTGTGACTTTTTCTTTAATTGATATGCTTTGAAAAGAATTACTATAATAAAAATAATAAAAATTGATGTTATTGCCAGGATCCATATAGATTGTTCTTTTCTTTTTATTGCTTCCTTATGTACCTCTTCGTTACGAATTTTTTCATGCTGATAAACTATTGAATCAGCTATTTGCTTTTGACTATATATATGTTCTGCTTCTAATCTGGCAATTTCCTTAATTACGTCATCATTTTCAATTGAGTCTTTATAAATTTGATTTTGAAGCAACATATCATAAGCATCTTTATAACGATGTTGATCATAATAGAAAGAATGTGCATACTCAGTAGCTTCAACAACTGTTTTTTTAAACCCATTTTCAATTCCAATATTATAAGCTTCGACAAAATACTTATCTGCTTTTACAGGATTATCCAGCATATGATAAATTACTCCTAAGTTTACAGCTGCTATTGCAATTCCGAATGGATCTTCTCGTTCTAAACAATACTGATAAGATTTATTATAAAATGATTCACTTTTTTCAAGATCTCCTAATTTTTGATATGCAAGTCCTAAGTTATTGTAAGTTGCTGCAACTCCTCCATAATTATTTCTCAATTTAAGATCTAATGATTTCTTAAATGATTCCAGAGCTTTTTCATAATCTTCTTTCAATAATAAAGTTGCTCCGCTATTATTATAAGAATAAGAAATTAGAAGTGAATCCCCTAAATCATACCGAATATTCAATGACTCTTCTTGTAAATCTAAAGCATCGTCTAAGCGACCTAAATCCTGACACAAAACTGCCTGAAAGTCATAAGCGTAAGATAGGTTTAAACTATCATTTATCATACTGGCAGTTTCTATTTCCTTAAGAGAATAATTCATTGCATTCTCAAAATCTCCCAAGTAATAATAAATTTTAGCAACATGATTATAGCAGCGATATGCTAACTGTTGAAAGTCTTTTATCTCAGTATAAATTGGTTCGAGTTTTTTTGCATAATCAATTGCTGCCGGATAATTTAATAAATATTCATTAGATAGAGAAATATTATGATAAAGAACACCTATTTCGCTCAAATTTGCTGAGTCTTTCTGCGACATACTTGGAGACTGACGAATTTTTAGCGCTTTATTGTACAATTCGATAGCCATATCATACTCTCCTTTAAAAAAGTAGCAGTTTGCTTTTCTTCTGCATATATTTGCATTTAATGAGTGATCTTTTGATTCTAAAACTTTACTTTCAATACTATCAAGAATATAGATAGCAGAATCAGGATAAGATTTCGATAGTTCAGCTGTATATTGTATAACTTCGTTCAATTCTTCTACAGTTTGCGAGACTGCTGTAAAAGAAAATACGGTAAAAATAATTAGTAAAACTTGGTTGACTCTCATTTCTCTCAGATTTATCTGCTAATATAATAATAAAATCTGAGAAAGAATTACTCATTTTCAGAAGTATATATACAAGTAAGGTCTGGTTTAAAACCAGACCTTACTCTGTGTTATCAATAATTTCTACCCTAAACAATTGCTTCTGCAATCATTTCAGCAATATCTAAGTTTTCTATTTCTTCTTCCTTGTTTTTATATTTCAATCCATCAGTCATCATTGTCATACAGAACGGACAAGCAGTAGCAATAACTGGTGCTTTAGTTTCAAGAGCTTCTTCTGTTCTTTCGATAAATATTTCTTTTTCACCTTTTTCGGCATCTTTAAACATTTGAGCACCACCTGCTCCACAACAAAGAGCAAAACTTTTGTTACGATGCATTTCTGCTAACTCAAGACCAAGTTTTTTGATAATATATCTAGGTGATTCATAAATATCGTTAGCTCTACCAAGATAGCAAGGATCGTGATAAGTTACTTTCTTATTTGTCAGTTTTGAGCCATCAACTTTCAATTTCCCATCTTTCAACATAGTTTCAAGGAATTCCAAGTAATTGATTACTTCATATTCTCCACCTAAATCAGGATATTCATTTTTAAGTATATTGTAGCAATGAGGGCAAATAGTAATGATTTTCTTAATCTCATACATTTTAAAAACCTCAATATTTGTCATAGCCTGCATCTGGTATAGCATTTCGTTACCTGCTCTACGTGCAGGATCACCAGTACAAGACTCTTCTTTACCAAGGACTGCATAATCTGTTCCTAAGTGATTTAAAATGCTTGCAAATGCTTTTGCTACTTTCATATATCTATTATCAAATGCTCCGGCACATCCAACCCAAAAAAGGTATTCAGGCTTTTTCCCGGCTGCAAATTGGTCAGCCATTACCGGTACTTCAATTTTTGATTTTAATGCTTCACTCATAATATTTTATGTTACAATGTTCAAATTCAAACTGGCTTTTAGGCTTTTGCTATCAGCAATTGGCACATCCAGTTTTTAACTACAATCATTTACTCTGTCCAATTTAATCTGTCCTCATTTGAGTACTGCCATGGAGCACCATTATTCTCAATATTTGAGAAAATCGCATTTAATTCAGCTGGTGCAGCAGATTCTTCCATCACTAAATATCTTCTTAAGTCCAGAATAAAAGTTGGATGGTCGATATTTAAAGGACACTCTTGTGCACAAGCATTACATGTTGTACAAGCCCAAATTTCTTCTTCGTTAATTAGTCCTCTGATTAAAGTTTTATCATCAGTATATTCTGGATTTTTGACTAATTCCGGTCCTTTCATCTTCATTCTCTGTCTGATGTTCATAATCATCTTACGTGGAGATAATTCTTTACCAGTGATATTAGCAGGACAAACAGAAGTACAACGACCGCACTGAGTACAAGCCAAAGAGTCAATATAATTCTTCCAAGTAAAATCTTCAGCATCTAAAATCCCGAATCTTTCAGGAGCTGCATCACCTTCAGGAGCAGCAGCAAATGCTGTCTCTGGGTTCATCATTAGTTTAACTTCCTTTGTAATACTATCCATATTGGTCATTTTTCCTAGTGGTGTTAATCTGCTAAAGAAAACATTAGGGATAGACATAAATATATGGAAGTGCTTTGAGTAAGGAAGCATATTTGCAAAGACAAAAATCAATGTAATATGTGCCCACCAGTTGATATCGTGAAGCAATTCAATAGTTTCGCCAGACATTGAACTAAATGCTGGAGCAATTAAAGCACTTATTGGATATGCACCTACATAAGATGAATGACCCGCAACATAGAAAATATTCATTCCTGCAAGAGTAATCATCAAAATTAGAATCATTGTTAAAGCCAATAAAGCATCAAGGTGATTCTTTTTATTCATCTCCTTACCATGTAATCTATTGATATTAAGCACAGTACGGCGAATAATAAAAATAACAATAAATAGTGCAATAAAGTAAGCTGCAACATCTCCAGCGCCCATAAATACATTATAAAAACCACCTAAAGCAGATAAAACTCTATCGGTTCCTGCAACACCATCAATTACCATTTCGATACTTCCTAGTAAAATCACAAGAAACCCCCAAAATACCAAAGCATGCATAACACCTGCTATTTTGTTTCTAAAAATTCTCTCTTGGAAAAATGCGTTAACTACAGTTCTTTTAATTCGCTTCCCGAAATCCTTTACAGCATAAGCAGGTTTTGTAATCTTAAAAAGCTGATAAATCTTAAAAGCTGAGTAAGCAAAAACTCCTATTGTTATAGCTAACAAAGCAATAAAAACAATTTGTGACATATTACAAATTTTAGTTTTACAATGAAAAAATACTACTTCTAATTCAAAAATATTTTAACAAATAAAGGTATTTTCGAATTACAACTAGTATAACACAGCCGCAAATGTACGATTATGCTTTAAAATAAAAAATATTAGGGTGAAATTAATATTAACAATGAATTATTGGAAAATCAATCTTTGAGACAAAAAACAATGTTTCCAATGAACAAAAGTACTTGATTAATAGTACTGCATGATTAAAACTATAAATTTTAGAATTTCTATTCACGAACATATGTCGTTTTTACCAGATGTTCGTTGAGAACTTCGTTTTTTACTGGTTTAAACTTAATATCTCTTTCAAAATTGGCAAACAATGGAATTCCTTTTCCCAACAATACAGGGATACGTGTAATTATCATTTCATCAATCAAATCTTCTTTAAGAAAGCATTGAATTGTTTTTCCTCCATCAATATAAATATTATTAATGCCTCTGTTGGACAGAGATTCAATAATATCTTTAATTTTACCATTAACTACCTCAGCTTTATCCGTATATCCATCTGGCAGTTCAGTCATAGTATTACTCAAAACGAAAACAGGTTTTGTATATGGCCACTGACCAAAACCAACGACAATATCAAAAGTTCGTCTGCCCATAATAACACCATCAACTCTATCTAAAAACTCGGCAAAGCCAAAATCGCTATTATCTGGATTAGGGACATCCATTAACCAATCAAGGTTACCATCTTCTCGTGCAATAAAACCGTCTAGACTTGTTGCAATATAAACTATGTTTGGCATATTATTATTATTATTATTTAAGTTATCAGATTGACTTCTATTACAAAAATACGAAATATATTATTTGTACAGTTTTTATATTTAAAAAAACTGCTATGCAAATAGAAACTAATATTTCCACCTATTTGCTAATCTGACTAGCGATAACATAACTGGCACTTCGACTAAAACACCAACTACAGTTACAAGAGCAGCAGGTGATTGCAAGCCAAACAATGCTATTGCTACAGCTACAGCCAATTCAAAAAAATTGCTTGCTCCTATCATTGCAGATGGCGAACAGATTGCATGGGGTAACTTTAATTTTCGACCACTAATCCAAGCTATGAAAAAGATAAAATAAGTTTGAATAATCAGAGGTACAGCTATCAATAAAATTATTATTGGGTTGTCTGTAATGATATTACCCTGAAAAGCAAATAACAACACCAAAGTAAATAGAAGTGCAATTATGGAAACCGGCTTAAATTTAGGCAAGAATGTACTTTTAAACCAGATTGCTCCTTTTTTTCTAATCACAAGCTTATTAGTAATATAACCAGCCATCAGAGGTACTACTACAAATATCACAACACTTGCAATAAGTGTATCGTATGGCACCTGCACATCAGTAATTCCTAATAACAAACCTACAATTGGAACAAATGCTACCAAAATTATTAAGTCGTTTAAGGAAACCTGAACTAAAGTATAATTGGGATCACCATTAGTAAGATAACTCCAAACAAAAACCATAGCTGTACAAGGTGCTGCACCCAACAAAATCGCTCCAGCAATATATTCTCCTGCCATTTCGGGTGTGATAAATGAGGCATATATTTTTGAAAAAAATATCCATGCGAAAAACGCCATTGTAAATGGTTTTATCAGCCAATTAATCACAAGTGTAAGAATTAAACCTTTGGGGCGTTTCCCTACATTTTTGATACTTGAAAAATCGACCTGAAGCATCATCGGATATATCATTAGCCAAACAAGAATTGCTATAGGAATATTCACATTAAAAACTTCAAGCTTACTAAGTACACTTATGCTATCTCCCAAGAAATGACCTAGAGTAATACCTATTCCAATACACAATGCAACCCAAAGTGACAAGTATTTTTCAAAAAAGCCTATTTGTTTTTTTGCTCCCATAATTATAACTGTGGTTTAATTTGTTCTTTATACAATTTATAGAACCTACTCTTGATTTCATTGCGAACACGAACAAATTGGTTCCAAATAAATTCATCTGACCCAATAGCATAAGATGGATCATCGAAACCGATATGCAAGCGACATTTTACTTTCCCAGTAAATGTTGGACATTTATCATTTGCTCCACCACAAACAGTGATTACATAATCCCATTCTTCTGTCAAATACTTTTCAACAGAATCGGAAGTATGATTACTAATATCAATCCCAATTTCAGACATTACTTTCACTGCTTTTTCATTTAATCTACCAGAAGCTTCAGTTCCTGCAGAAAAAACAGAAATATTTGAGTCGAAAGATTGCAAAAAGCCATGTGCCATTTGACTTCGACAACTATTTCCTGTGCATAATATTAGAATTTTCATAGTCATTATTTTTAATAATAATTTTCTTCAAAATTTATACTCCATGCTTAACAAGAAATTATTTTCATTAGTATTTAAAATTTCATCTTGCAAACAGCCCTGATAATTCAGGGAAATACTTATTCCATCAACAGGAGAATATGAAATCCCACCTATTAATGAATTTCTATTGTCAGTAAAATTATCATTACATAATCTATCATAACGAGCAAACAATTCTGTTTTATCGACTAGTTTATATGTCGAAAATATTGAAAACCCATAACTATTTAACTGCTCAAGATAATAAAGGTTTTCGATATAATTAAACTCTCCTCCTATTTTTAATTTAGTTGATAATGTAAGCCCTGCAAAAACAGAAACCAGTTGCTCGTTTTTTTCATTATCCATTATTGATTGTCGATTATGATAATAGATTCTTGTCTGAATTTTATCCGAAAGGTTAATATCCATTCCACCCGCAAATTTCACTTTACCAAATACATCCTGAATTTTCCGTGGCCCTTCTCCATTAGTTATTGCAACATCAAAAGATAGCACTTTGTTAAGTTTATAATTTGCAATAAATCCCAGATCGCTACTTGGAATATGCCAATACAAATCCTGAAATGTTTGCGCAACATATCGCAAGCCCCAAAACCGTTCTTGTGTAATGTAATGATTTTGAAGAATTGCGCCACCTCCAAGAGAAAATCTATCATTTACTTTCCATTGCAAACTGGCAAATTTTAAGAACATTGTATAATATGCCCCTTCCGTTGATGAATTTTGAGCAACCATAGAATTTCCGTTTAAATCGGTAACAATAATCTCACCAACAGAAGTTGCCCGACCACGATCGACAATAATTTTTGACTTCCATTTTTCATTAAACTGATACTCAAACCCCAAATGTGCCCGAGCAAAACTATATCCGTATATATTGTTTTCTATATCGTAGGAAGCTGTTCCAAAAACTTGAACAATCGGTTTTATATTATTTGTTTTTTCCTGATTATTCTGTCCATAACAAACAATCGATATAAGGATAATGATAGTTATAAAAAAACTTTTTTTTATCATCACATTACATAATTAAATATGAAACCAACAATTATTATCCCTACAGCAACGATCCCAACAAAAATTGCAATTAATTGCCATTTTAGAACCTTTTTCAGAATAATTATTTCAGGTAACGACAATGCAATAACCGACATCATAAATGCCAATGCTGTTCCAAGCGACACCCCTTTTTCAATTAATACACTCACAATTGGGATAATTCCCGCTGCATTTGAATACATTGGAACTCCCATCAAGATTGCAAGTGGAACTCCGTACCAGTTATCTTTACCTAACAAAGAGCCCAAGAAATCTTCAGGAACATAACCATGAGCACCAGCTCCAACTGCAATACCAATAATTATATAAAGCCAGATTTTGCCGACAATTTCTTTTACCGAATCGTATCCAGCCTGAATCCTATCATAAAATGAAAGCTTCGTTTCTATTTGATTATCGTGATTAGCTTTTACCTTATATACCCAGTCAGCTACGAATTTTTCTAATCCAAGTTTTCCGATTAACCAACCTGCGAAAATTGCTATTGTGAGCCCTGTTACCATATAAATAATTGCAACCTTCCATCCAAATAAACCAACAAGTAATACTAATGCAACTTCGTTTATCATTGGAGCTGCAATTAAAAATGAAAAAGTTACTCCCAAAGGTACGCCTGCTTCAACAAAGCCCAAAAATAGAGGTATTGCAGAGCAAGAACAGAAAGGTGTAATAGTTCCAAGCAATGATGCTAATACATTTCCTGTAAATAATGACTTTCCTTCGAGAATCTTTCTGGTTTTTTCCGGAGTAAAATAAGTTCTTAAAATACCTACACCGAATATTATCAATACTAATAACAACATCACTTTAGGCACTTCAAAAATAAAAAACCTTAGAGTTTCTGTTAAATGATTACCCGCTGTCATACTAAAGATATTGTCAATTACAAAATCAGCTAAAGGTTGAAGATTCCAATATAGTAATATCCAAATTGGAAGAAGAGTGGCGGGAACAAGCCAGCCATTCATTTTTCTATTTAATACAATAACTTTTTCTTTCATATCAATTTGTTTTTTGTTCGTAAAACACCGAACATTATTTGTAATTTTTTTTTTAAATAAAAATTGCAAAAACATAATACACTCCTACAACAATAAATAGGGATGCGATTATTCGCCTAAACCACAATTCAAAAGTTTTTAATCTATTATATACTTTACCTATAGAACCTACACTAAATGCAATTATCCACGAGAATATTATCACAGGAATACCTGTTGCCACAGCAAATACAATCGGCAAAAGCAAACCACTTGTACTGCTCACAGTCATAGGCATAAGCATTCCAAAATAGAGGACCCCGCTATAAGGGCAAAAAGCAAGTGCAAAAACAACTCCCAATAATAGAACTCCCCAAATTCCATTCTTTGATTTACTTTCCATTTTTTCAGTTATTGAACCAATACCTGGGATTCTAAGTTTTAACACACCAAGCATAAATAGACCGATAATTACTAAAAGCGGACCCAATAATTTTTCTCCCCATTCCTGAAAGAATCCAGCAAACTTAAATTGACTTGCCCCAAAGAAAAACAATACCCCTATTGCTGTATATGTCACTGCACGCCCTAAAGTATAAACCAAACCGTTCATAAAGACTTTACGCTGGCTATCAATATCTTTACTTATATATCCAATGGCCGTAATATTGGTTGCCAATGGGCAAGGACTTATTGCAGTCATAAGCCCCAAAATAAATGCCGACAAAATTGGAAACTGGGAGTTTTCCAAAAAACTTTGCAAAAATTCCATAACTTATAACAATTTATTAATTGTAGATTTCAATAGATTCTTCAACTTACTCGGATCTGTGCGTGCATTTAGAAATGCGTCACTTGTCAAATCGACCTTATTACCATCATTGATAACCAAAAGTGTTTGTCCGCTAATCTCATATTTTTCAACTAACTTTTCATTTTCTTCTTCTTCAATATTTATTGATCTAAAACTTACTTCATCATCAGTATAGTCTTTGATAGCTTCTTTAGTCACCTCTTCGACAGCTTCACATGTTGCACATCTGCGTGTTGAGTGAAAATAATAAACGTATACATCACCTATCATTTGGCTTTCATCAAATGTTTCTTCTGTATTTCCACTTCCACCATTATTACAACTTTGTACAGAAACAGCTAAAAATCCCATAAATAGGATAAAACTTAAAGTGCTTATAATCTTTTTCATAATAATATAAATTATTTGGTTAATAAATTAGATAGTTCATCCACTGAAGGCACTCTCCCTTTTACAACAACCTCTCCATCAACAAGCAATGCAGGAGTTGACATAATGCCTGTTTGCATAATTTCAACAATATCTTCTACTTTAGTGATTGTAGCATCTAATCCATTTTTTTCAACAGCTTCTTTCGTAACCTTTTCCAAAGTTTTACATTTTGCACAACCTGTGCCTAATACTTTAATTTCCATGTTTTTAAGTTTTAATAATTAGTAAATATGTTATTATATTTAATTCGTTTTTCGCAAAACAACGAACATTATTTCTATTTTTTTTTATACTAATAAAAAGTCTTTAAATAAAACCTGTGCCAGTTTCCAATTCTCTTTATTTAAGCAATATCTCACTTTTGGTGTTTCTAATTCTCCCTGGACTAATCCTGCTTCTTTCAATTCTTTCAAATGTTGCGAAAGTGTTGATTTTGCAATTGGTAATATATCAGATAGGTCTCCACTATAACAACATGCCTGTTTTGACAAAAATTCAACAATATACACACGAATTGGGTGTGATAATGCTTTAGCAAATCTCGCTAATTTAATTTGGTCTTCTGACAAAGGTGCTTCTGAATTCATTTTAATACATTTTATTGTTCGCAAATTAACGAACAATATTTTAAACTTCCAAATTAATTTAAGTTTTAATAGATTATTAATCGCTGTGATAAAAATTTAGCTTTGCTTTTTACTAAATTATCAATTACATCTCATCAAAAAGTAAAGACTCTTTTCTCAAGTACTAAGTTTAATCTATATTAAACAACTGTGAAGTTATTACTTAAAACTCATATTAATCTCCTTATAAAAGCTTCTTATATCAGCATCAACTTGGACAACAAAATCGTATAAGTCCTGTGAATAATATTCTCTAAACAAAGTAAGGTTATTGTTTATAAAAAACCACTCAACATTCATCAGGTCATAATAGGAATCTCCATTATAATGATAGGTTTCAACTTGAACATACACCAGTTTATCTTCCATATAATAAAATCTGGATTCAAATCTTATAGAATTTGGTGATTGAATAGAATCGTTCTCAAAACCATAATGTATTGTTCGATTATATTCACCAAGTACTAATTCTTTAGTGTCCTTACGAGTATTAACATAAAGCGAAAATCCACCCGAGCCTACTCCATTTGAAACCAATATATCTCCTTCACTAATTCCACAATTCAAATATTTGTTCTGTTCTAAAGAGTCAATCTCGCATGTGTAATTTTTAATTGTGTCAAGAATTGTCTGCCCAAATGATTGAGTAAGTGCCATCATCAAAATACAGACTGTTATAAATAATGTTTTCATATCGTAAACAAAGTTAAAATAAAATTATTCTCCATTTACATATTTCTTATCATAATTTATGACAGGGAAAATTTTCAATATCTTCGTCAATAAGTCAGTATGTATAATACCATACTTTATCATTGCCTAATCAATCCTGAATATGTTGAGACTAGCTTATGGTCAGATAAAACACCTCTATTGTTGTCGAAAAATTCAGGTTACTAGAGCAAATTTAGCATTCATTAAATCCCTAATATTGTTGAGTCTAACCAATACAAGTTATTTCCACTACTAAAGAATAAGAATTTATTATCAGGTGTGACATATGGGAATTTACTGCTATTTTCAAATCCCATTTTTACGCTCAAATCAATCGGGTCCATCCATTCACCATCTTCATTTTTATAAGATATATAGATATGGCAAAGTTCTCTCTCGGGATTTTGCCTATTCGAACAAAATAATAAATAGCTCTCATCGGGTGCAATAAAAGGTGTATAATCCAAAATTGCTGTATCCATAATATTAATTGGTTCTGGTAACAAAACTGGCTCAACAAATTCTCCATTTATATAATTGGAAAAATAAATCCCTTTATTATATAGTTTTCCTTCCACGGTACTAGTAAAAAATAAATTATTTAATCCTGAAATGCTTGGTTGAGATTCCAGTTTTTCTGAATTTACACCTTCTCCAAGATTTACAGGCTCAATAAAGCCTTCCTCAGAATAAATCGTATACCAGATATCTAATTGTCCTTGTCCTCCACTTCGTGTTGATGAGAAGTAAACCTTGTTATCACCTGTAACAAAAGGGGATTGATTATTACTTGTATTTGAGAAAGGAACAACTTCTGGCATTGTCCATTTGCCATCTACCATTTTCATCATCATTATCTTTGGTGGGATTGTATTCCAAAACATCGTTTCCAAATCTTGTGAAAAGCTTACAAATGAATGCATTCTACCCATATCAGAGATCAATCCTGGCGCAAAAATTTGAGGAGTAGAATCAGGCAATTCAAACCCTAGATATTTTCCATAATATTCTTTATCGATGCTCAATGTATCACTTTGTTGACCTGTCAATTTCAACAAGATAAACAAGGCTACTAATATTGTAGATAATCGTTTCATCGCGTAAATTTTATTGGCACATTACTCTAAACCCCACAAGAAAGAGTTAAAATACATTTTGAGCTTAAAAGCATAATTTCGTCATTCTCTATTTACATCAAATATAAGCCTTTATTTTTACAATCGAATACTTGCAAGCAAGTTTGCCCTAGCCCCCCCCACTATATTCAAACGCCTTTTTGCAAATTTATTTTAAATTTAACTTCATAATTCCGATGCTTACACAGTGAGTACATTTTGAAATAGATTAAGTTTGATAATTCGCTTTTGGCGTATGTTTTTGTTTTTTTCAAAAACTATGACAAAAGAAAACAATAGTTTCAATATAATTTAGAAATTTAATCAGTGCAAGAGTTCTTCACAATCTATTCCAATACTCTTGAATTATTCAACACAATTCGACCTAGCATTATATAAGTTGGTGGCTCTTCAATTGCATTTTCTGTAACTGGAAAACCAGTAGCTCCTGCTTCTCCTCTCTGACCTGCTTCTGCGACATAACTAATATTTCCCATTTTATCAGGACAAATTTTAAATTTAAAACACCCTCCTAAAAAAGTTGAATAAATAAGTTCTCCCTTTTCGATATCAATCACGGAAATAAATGATTTTCTACGACCAAAAAAAGTTGAATTGAAGGTTTTTTCTGAAACAGGATATTCTGAATACATTGCATTTTCAGTAAGTGGGAAATCTTGAGAACAGGTTTTTCCACCAATTACAATAGTATTTTCATCAAGGAAATAAGAATTAGTGATATTGTCGGCTTCTTTTCCACCAATAAGAGTAGAATATTCCAAGGCCATATCTTCTGAATTAAAAATAGAAACGAAACAATCTCTTTCACCAATATTACTTCTGCATATAGCATTTTCTGTTGTCGGAAACCCTTCTTCTTTTGAGCTTCCACTAACCATAAGTTTGTTCGGAGCCGACCAACAAATAGAAGACCCCATATGACCTCCGGCCGCTATAAAGCTGAAGTATAAAACTTCTGTTCCTGTCTCGTTAATTTTAGCAACAAAATGATCTATTCCATCTTCAAAACCACCAACGGTAGGCCGAACAATCTCCTTTCTTATTGCATCATCTGTTACGGGCATTGATTCGGTACGATTATAAGTATAACCTGTTAAATAAATATTATCCTTATCGTCAACATCAACACCAGTAACCATATCCATATATCCTTTTCCAAGTGATGTAGAAAACATAAGTGCCTCTCCATTAGGGCTAAATTTAGCAATAAAACAATCTTGCTCTGTATACTCGTTCTTAATCACTCCCTTTGTACTAGGAAAATCTGTTGAACAGGTTGTTCCAGCAATAACAATATTTCCTTTTGAGTCTATTTTTATGTTGCCAGAGCTTACTGTTTCTTCCACTTCTCCACCAATAAATGTAGAAAAGATAATATCACTACCTGTAGGATTTATTTTAGTTAAAAAAACATCACCAGCCCATTCTCCTTCACCATTAAAGCTAGTATCATAAGCTTCTCGGGTAACAGGAAAATCAGAAGAGTGTGTTCCTCCAGCTAAATAAATATTCCCCAGCTCATCAACAGTTAATGCAGTATGATGCTCTCTTTTCACCCCTCCAATTAAAGTTGCAAATACGATTTCGCCTTCAGGTGTAAATTTTGCAACAAATGCATCTGCTTCACCCTTAATTTCTGTTTGAAACGCTCCTTCGGTAACGGAGAAATTCTTATCTCTTGTATTCCCTGAAATATATGTATAACCTTCGCTATCAGAATAGATATCAAAATTAGCAGCATATTTATCGGTGTGGGATAGGTAAGTGGAAAAGCCAAGAGTATATAAGCTATCTGAATATTCACTTGTCTGAGATTTTAGAATTCCATTAAACATTAGAATCCCTAATAAGATGAAACTAATTTTATTTATCATTATATTTATTTTTAGAATTAATATTTATTTTTGATTACTCTTCCATTCTTTTAGAAATAACATCATCTCCTCCATCTGGATGATAAGTCAAACTCTCAATTTTACCATCTTCTGCTATATTAAATGTAAATTCAACCTCTGATCTCTTTATAAAAAAGCTATTCTGAGATTTTGGAAAAATTGGAATATCTCCTTGTTCTGGAATTTGCAATATCAAGTCACTATCATTCTTAATAATAGTCAAGACAAAACCGGGACTCATTTCATATTTACCAACATACCTCTCCAGAGTGGCATCATCAACAGTAACATCTTTATACAATTCTGCCTTTGTTGGTTCAGGTATGGCATTTAACAATAAACGTCCAATCATAGTATAAGTTGGAGGCTCTACAGCATTCTTAGTTATCGGAAAGCCCGTTATTCCACCTTCTCCACGTTGTCCTGCCTCTGCAACAAAACTGACATTCCCATTTTTATCCGGGTGAATTTCAAATAAAAAGCCTGCCCCAAAATATGTTGAGTAAAGGAGTTTACTATTTTTTGTATCAATTACAGTAACAAAAGTTTTTTTGCGACCAAGAAATCTAGAATTAAAAGTCTTCTCACAGACTGGAAAATCAGAATATAAGGCATTATCAGTAAGCGGTAGATCGGCCGAGCTTGTTGTTCCTCCAATAACAATAGTTTCTTGATTAATAAAACCTGCTGTTAGAACACGTTCGTCTTCACTTCCTCCATACAGGGTAGCATATTCCAAGTCCATACTTTCTGAATTAAATACTGATACAAAGCCATCTAATTCACCTTTTGATTTTTTATTGATTGCATTATCAGTAGCAGGGAACAGTTCTCCTGTTGTACTACCACATACTATCAATTTATTAGGCTTTTTCCACTTTGTTACTACACCCGCATATCCATCAGTAGCAAAATAGCTTAGGTACAAGATTTTGCTCCCTGACTCGTCGATTTTAGCAATAAAATGATCTATTAACCCTCCAGATTTAGGTAGTATAATATCTTTTCGTAAAGCATTATCGGTTACTGGTAAGCCTGCTGTATTAGTCGCACCTATTATATAAATATTATCATTATCATCAGTGGAAACACCAGTTATTCCTTCTCTTTGACTACTTCCAAAAAACCTTGAAAATAAAAGCTTTTTACCATCTGAACTAAATTTCGAAACAAATCCATGCATATCCTCTTTAATCTCGATGCTGCCTTCAGTTAAAGGAAAATCATGAGACTTTGTAGCTCCTACAACAATAACGTTCCCTTTGGAATCAATTTGAATTCCTCCAGAGCCTACTGTTTCCTCAACTTCTCCACCAATAAATGTAGAAAAAATGATTTCAGTTCCTGTGGAGTTTAATTTAGTTACGAAAACATCGCCAGCCCATGTTCCTTCACCATTAAAACTGGTGTCATAGCTCCCTGCAGTAACTGGAAAATCAGCAGAATGAGTTCCTCCAGCTATAAAAATATTACCACTATCATCAACGGTTATCCCTGAATGATGCTCTCTTTTTGTTCCACCAATTAATGTAGCAAAAACAATCTCACCATCAGGAGTATATTTTACTACAAAAACATCTGCTTCGCCCTTAATTTCTGTTTGATAAGCTCCTTCTGTAGCAGGAAAATTCTTATCTCTGGTATTACCAGAAATATATGCGTAACCATCGCTATCGGTATAAATATCGAAACCTGATGCGTACTTATCAGTGTGTGAAAGATAAGTAGAAAAGCCAAGTGTAAATACAGCACTATCTAAACATTCACTTGTTTGTGATTTTAAATTTAATTGACTACAGAGAATTACAATCAATAAAAAGCTTATTTTCTTCATCATAACATTATGTTTTTAAGGGTTACTTTTTTAGTAAATCGGTTACATTAAGAATCTTCTACAAATTTAACTAAGTATAGATATAGCAAGGGTTGCAAACATGGACAGAATTAGTGACATTTTGGGACAATAAGGAAAAATTATGTAAGATATTTAATTTTTTGATTATGTTTCTGGACTTCGAATACAGTTGGAGCACCTCACTATAACACCTCAGTCATCGTTGAAACACTCTCAAAAAAAAAGACTCAATTACAATTGTCAACCTACACTTAAACTTTTATTTAAAAGAAGAAGGTAAAATGCCATGAAATAGCTTAAAGGCTTGGCTAAACCTACCAGAATCTTCATAGCCAACCATCATAGCGACTTCGTTTACTCTGTATTTTTCGTCTCGAAGTAGCTCAGCAGCTTTTGTCATTCTTGAGTATCTGATTAGTTCGATAGGTGATTTGCCTGTTAGGGTATTAAATTTACGCAATAGTGTTCTTCTGTGAACATTCAAATTTTCTGCAAGAACTTCTACTGTAAAGTTACTTTTATCTAAATTGTCCTTTATTATGGACATACAGTCTTTGAGGAATTTCTTGTCAAATTCAGAATAAACGGTGCCAGTTCGTTCAATATCGGTGAAATTAAATTGCTTACGTGCATTTTCTACAGTGGCAATTATGTTTGCTACTTTTTTAAGCAGAATTTCCGTTTCAAAAGGCTTTACAATATAATCATCGGCACCACAATCGTATCCATCAACAATGCTATCTGGAGTACTTTTGGCAGTAAAAAGAATAATCGTGATATGACTTGTATTTATATCATTCTTTAGAATTTTACATAAATTATTTCCCTTAATCCCTGGCATCATTATATCGCTAAGTATTAAATCGGGCAAATATTTCAAAGCCATCTCCTTTCCTTCTTGTCCATCTTTTGCACAAATAACCTGATAAGAAGGTTTAAATATATCTCGAAGAAAAGATCGTAATTCAAAATTATCTTCAATAATTAAAATTTGTGGTAAACCTTTAACATCTACATTTATTTGCTCTTCCAAATCGTCAAATAATTGTTCTCTTGGTTTTATTTCCATTGAGACAGGGTTCTTATCCGACATTTTAATTATATCGCAAGGCAAAGATATAGCAACGGATGTCCCTTCAGTTTCGACACTGGAGATTTCAATATTTCCATTCATTAGTTTTACCAACTCTTTTACATATGCAATACCAATTCCGGTTCCTTCAACCGAAGCATTTTGATTTTCAATTTGGTAATATCTTTCCCCAAGTCGCTTTAGATTTTCTTTGGAGATTCCAATTCCATTATCATTAATTTCAATCTTTATTTGACTTGAATTTACTTTGAGTTGGAATTGCACCAAGCCTCCTTGTTTATTGTATTTAAAAGCATTTGACAATAGATTATTGATGATAGATTGTAGCCTAATTTGGTCGAATTTTATTATTGCTTCATTTACATTCGACTCAAAAATAAAATTACACTGGCTTTGATATGAATACCCCTCAAATGAAGAAACAATTTCGCGACAAAATTCGATCAAATTAAATTCAGACAGATCAAGTCCCAATAGGTTTTCATCCAGTTTTTGTAAATCAAGAACTTGGTTAAGCAGTTCCTTTAGCTTATCAGTATTTTTAAGTGCGACCTCAAGCTGATTATCAATTTCAGGATTACTTTTATCGGTTTTTAGAATCCTTTCTATTGGCGATTTAATAAGAGTAAGTGGAGTGCGAATTTCATGCGAGATATTGGTAAAGAAATCAAGTTTTCGTTTATCTGCCTCTTGCAATCGCTTTGATATCTCCTGAATTTCATGCTTTTGTTCAGATAATAGTTTATTATCTTTTCTTTTGCTTCGATATGCCAAGAGGATAATAAATCCAATGATAATAAATAAAATCGCTCCTACAACTGATGTATCTCTAATAAATTTTTGTTTTGCAATTTCACTTTCCAGACGTTCTGTTTCGAGCTTTCTTGCATCTTCGCGCTTTTCGATTTCGAACCTCATTTCCAGACTAGCTATCTCCTTATATTTTTCGATTCCGGCTAAACTGTCAATCATTTGTTTTGATATTTTTAAATAGTCCGCTGAAGCTTGAAACTCTCCTTTTGAATAATAGATTTCGCTCAAAGACTCTGCATTTGTTTTAATCCTTTTTAAAATCCCCAATTCTTCTGCCAGATCATAAGCATTATTAAAATAGTATAAAGCACTGTCTGTTTTATTAATATTCTGATAGTAGTTTGCTAGTTCCTGATACGATATTATTATCTCCAGGCCTGAATTAGATTCAATTGCAATATTTCTAGCTCGATCAAAATACTGATATGCTTTTAGAGAATTGTCCATAATTAGGTATAAACGACCAGCTTCTATTAATGTCCCATGTATCTGAATTTCAGGGCAAACAAGACACATGTCATCAATACTTTTTTGTAGGAATATCAAAGCAGAATCGTTCTCATTTCTATTCTTGTAAACCATGCCAATTTTATGATTTACTACTGAGCTTGTCGAATAATTAGTTTTGGAAACATTTTCGCCAACTTCTCTATATAGTTGCATTGCCAAAGTATCATTACCAGCCTCAAGATAGGCATCTCCGATAACAAGTTTTGACCAGTTCAAGTATTTGTGTTCATCTAACTCTTCAAAAAGGCTTTGAGCTTGGAGCAAATACTGCATTGCAATATCTCGATTTAAATCACTCTTTAAAAATAATTGCCCCGCAGTAAGATACAATTTAGCCAATTGTATTTTATTTTCTGTAAGTTCGGCATACTCAATTCCCTCCTGCAAATATGTATATGATAGTTTATAATTATTTAAGCTTGCATACAGAATTGCAATTCCACGATACGAACTAAATACAGTATATTTTTCACTTATTGCATTCCTGTTATCAATATTTTTTTGGTAATAAACTAAAGTACTATCGTAGTCAGCTAAAGAAGTAAATCCAGAAGCGATACGATTATTAGAATTAGCTGTATATTCTGAATTGCTTAATTCTTGAAACATTGCAAAGGCTTGTTTATGGTATGCGATAGATTGTGGAAAATTCGACTTCCAGCTTTCTATATTTCCTAAATAATGAAGAGAAAAAGCTATAAGCTCCTTATCATCTGCATTTTCTGCTAGTACAAGAGACTTTAAGAACATTGTTTCAGCTGAAAGATATTCGCCAAAGTCATGCAAACTAAGTCCCTCATCATAATAATACTGAGCTTCTTTATTGCTACTATTTTGTGTCTCCTCCGAAGTGTTTCTGTCTTTTTTTATCTTGATGGTATTTGCCTTAATTGGGGAGGTAATTCCAATTGAGAATAGAATTATTGTTAGTAGTAATATGTGAGGGTTGCTTTTCAAATTACTTGTGTAGTTATACTTATTTTTGTGATTACTCTTCTAGCTTATTCTTTTGATTAGAATACACATTGTCATTTAATTTTTTTATTGCTTTCATAAAATCCTTTTCATTCAAAACTGACAGTTGGTATTTTGCAATTTCTTTTAATTTTTGAAACCTGTCCTGTTTACTTTCTTGTTCTCTAATCATTTGAGCATTCAAAGTTTCAAGATTTGATAAAATAGCTAATTCATAATACTTGCAATGTCTCTAATATTCATAGACTTTTTCACTAAACCAGAATTTACATCTCTCCAGTCTTTCGCTGTACAGTTAAAAGAGCAACATTTAATAGGTCTGCTTCTTCTGCGTAGACTAACCATTCTTTATCTTTCTCATAGTTTTTATCAGGAATAATGAAGTTTTTGACAGCATCAGTCTGAATATAGTAATTTGTTTTGCTTAAGATTCTTTTGACATTCCATTCAAGATTATATTGATTTGTCTCAACTTCTTTTAGTCTCTGATATTCAGTAATTAAATAAAGTTTGAATGTGGGGCTTAACCAAGAAGCAAACTCAAAAGCGATGTCTTTGTGTGCATAAGTTCCACCATATCTTCCAGATTTGGAAATTATTCCAATAGAATTTGTTGTTTCAATCCATTTTTTTGGAGTAAGAGTAAAACTATTAGATCCAGATTCATTTTTAAAGACATCGAATTCGATGCCTTTAAAATTTGGATTTCTCAATTGCTCCCAAAGTCCTAGAAACTCAATTGTATTTCTAGTTCTCATCCAGTTCTGAATAATATAATTCGTTCTTTCAGCATCTCTGAATTTCGCCATATCTGTCAACGAAATATACTCTTCTTCATTTTGCTTATAAAGAACAACTTCTAACTCGTTTACGTCCAATTTTGTTTTACTCATCCATGGTTAATTATATAAATCTAAAAATACTATTTTTTTTATCTCTAACAATATTTTCTGGGTATTATATCAGTAATAAGAGTAAAATCAAAACCAATATTATAGACATCCAATAAATAAGCTAACACCAGTATTGGAAACCTAAATCAATTAATTCTTTACATCAATATTTTTTATCATAAAAAATCCTCAAGTGCGATTCTTTTCGCAATTGTGTATTTTTCTTACAGAAAATTACCATTCTCCGTTTGAATTTACGCGTTTTTAGAACCTCATATTTGGACAATTAGACATCCACAGCTTATACATTTTCTACTCATAACCTTTCATTTAGGGCAAACCTAATAAAATCAATGGCTATATAACTTATTACCAACTATCTTGTCCATTAACCCTTTTTTGTCAATAAATTTGTTTAATATCGAGATTATTAAGATCTTAAGTTCAATTAGTAAATGCACTTATCAGTCATTTCAACTCTAAAAATATTTTTATTTCTTAAACCCTTGCAAATAAATCAGAAAACATTAATAAAAAATTAGAAATATACGATTGAATATAGGTTTACCAATAAAAAGGTTCTAAAATCGTTGTCATATTTTCAGACATGATAAATATTCGCTTTTCAATAGAAGGTGGTCCATATTGCCCTGATGCATTATTTGAAAATCCATATCCTTCTTTAGGAATACCTATATCGTTTGTATCTAATTCAAAATTCATGTTTTCATCGTGAAAATAGCGGATGGTATATTTTCCAGAGGGAATACTATCCAAAAGCATAATACATTGATTATTAATAATATTCCCCCATACACTTTGAATTGTGTTTTCTAATGTGTCGGTTAGTTGCACTACTACTTGACCATTATTGTTTTTTAAATTACTGATTGTTACATTAATCTTAAGATTATTATCCAGACCTAGGGTATCTGCTAATGAACTTGTAAGCATATTTATTTTTTGCACAAAAAGTGTTTCATTTTCAATAACCGATGCAAGGTGTTTCCCTTTATAAATCCACATTTCTTTTGGCTGCTTTGCATTTTTAAAAACCAATTCGCCCTGTAAAAAAGGAACAGATTGATCTTCTCTGCTATGTATAATTAATTTCGGAATATTCTTTATTTCTTTGATGTCTTCTTTTGCTGAATATGGAGACGTTACATATTGAGAGATTACATATTTTTGTTCTTCAGGAGTAGAAACCAATGCAATATCAGTAAAGGAGCTCATTGCTCCGTCCAATATCAAACCATGTATTTTGCTTTGATTATCTTTAGTTATTTTAACAGCTACCTGAGTGCCTAATGATGCACCATAAATTACTATTCGAGTATCAATAAATTCTTTCTTTTTTAATAGAAGATCAAAAACAATTTGAGCATCGGATGCAACGTTAATATGTGTGGGAACCCCTGTTGATTTTCCATACCCTCGTGGATTAAGCATAAAAATCTGATATCCTTCCGAAACAAGAGGTTTCACAATAGGAAAGTAATGTGTAGCATTCCCTGAAGAACCAATATAAAATATTATTGTAGTATTGGCAGTACTGTCTGGTTTCAGCAATATACCATGTAAGCTGACAGTATCGATATCAAAAAACATATCTTCGTATTTGACATCTTCAATGTTTTCGAATTCTTTAGATGGAAAATAAAAACGCTCATCAAATTGTGCAGAAACTTGTACAAATATATGAATGCACAAAAATGTAATTAAAAAACTATTCTTCATAATAATAAAATTGAACTAAAATATTTAGGTGCAAAACTGAGCATTTAATAATTCAATTCTATTAACAAATGATAAGAAATTAAATTTTTGTAATCTTATTTCTAATTCGACTTAAACTAACCGGTGTAATACCTAAATACGAGGCAAGATATTTAAGAGGAATACGTTGTAGAAATCCTGGATACTCTTCAACAAATTCAACATACCTCTCTTCTGCCGTTTTAGAAATTAATGATAGGATTCTTTTATTTGCATTAATATAAAGTTGTTCTGCAATTTCTCGTCCGTTTTTTTGATTATCTCCAGAAAGTGAATAAGCCTTTTGAAGAGACTCATAGTCAATACTTTCAACAATTGTATCTTCTAATGCAAAAATCTGATATTCTGATGGCTCTCTAGTTAAAAAAGAAACATACGAACTAAAAAAAGAATTTTCTATGCTAAAACTAATACATATTTCATTTCCATTATAGTAGGCAACAATCGTAATACTACCCTTTATTATAAATGAAAGATTATTTTCAACTTTACCTTTTTCCAAGATAACTTCTTTCTTTTTAAATTCATTAATTGTAGAAAGCTCTCCAAATATTTTATTATATACATTCATTTTGTGTTGTATAAAGCTATTTTATTTTTTCGCACTTATCCCTTTTCTGAAACTTTTTATTTTTTTAATTCCCACCATCTTTTTTTAACAGCAAGTTTAATCTATGTAATTCTAAAATTGATTTATCTGTTAATAACATAAATAAAACCTGTAGCATTGTTGCAATTAAACCACTAATAAGGATAAATACATTATTCCAATACAAAACAATAATCTCAATTATAATAACCATTGTATAAACTTGGTTTAAAAACATTGTATTTGAAATATTTTTTGGAAACTTGTCTTTTAACTCATATTGCCCTGTTTTAATCTTACCGTCTTTAATACTGCATATTCCTTTTATATTTAACACTTTTATAATTGTTGCCAAAAGTACCATTATCTTGTCTTGCTCTAATTTATAAGTCGATTTATTAAACATATCTCTTAACACAAAGGACAGTATCTTTTCAAAAATCACATATAACACAAAACTTATAACAAGAAAACTAATAATAGAAAATATATAGTAATCAAAATGATTTTTTATGGAATTTAAAATAAAATCAAGTTCAGTATTATAAGTAAAATTTCCATATTTCCATATAAATAGTTTTTCGGTTAATTTATATGTCATTAAAATTGCAATAAATATTCTTATCCAATTATAGGGCGATTTTAAAACTTCTTTTATTGTAGCAAACACAATTATTATTATAATGGTTATAGCCACAAATTTAATAATAAATTCAACCATTGTTTCTACTTTTTACATTTATTATAAACTATCTTTTTTGCCTCTTTTACAGGCTTATAGTGTTCCATAAAGTCTGATTTATCCGTTTTTAATGCCTGTTTTAAAAACTTCTCAAACAAATTACCTTTATACTTTCTATGATTGTAAATGTATTGGGCTTGGACTAAATAGAAAGGCAAATACTTTTTACTGACTGCAACGGAATTACCTTTAATACTATTCTTAACTATACCCCAAAAACCCTCAATAGTATTTGTGTGCATCATTCCTTTAACCCATTGTTTTTTGCTATGATGAATAGTATAATGTTGGATTATATCGTCAAAACTTTTATAACTCTTAAATTCATCTGTAACTACTATTGATTTATCAAGATTAACATATTCTCTTAACATTGACATTAAATTACGAGAAGTAAGTTTTTCAACAACTTTTAATACAATTTTATCTCCACGCTCTACAATTCCAACAACAGGAGTTTTTTTAGTTCCTCTACCTCTTTTTGAGGTTACTTTTGATAAATTAGGATCATTTGGATTTTTAGAGTATTTTTTACGAGGTTTACCACCTATATATGCTTCGTCCATTTCAACGACATTCTCTAATTCAATATTACAATGGTCAATCATTGCACATCTTACTCTCATAGCTGAATACCATGCTGTTTTGTAGGTTATTCCTACATTCCTTTGGATTTCTTTAGCACTTATACCAGTTTTAGTATTAAGCATCAACCCTATTACAACAAACCATTTAGAAAGTGCTAATCCAGAGTATTCAAAAATAGTGTCTGTAAGCACCGAAAACGTTGTCTTGCAATCATTACAATGATACCTACCAACTTGTTTTTTTTATGCAACTATATTAGTAGAATTACATTTAGTGCATGTTACAGCTTTGCTCCATCTTAGTTTTTCCAGATATAGCCTACATTTGCGGTCTGTATTGTATTTTTTTTGTATTGTTATTAAATTCATATCTAAATTGTTTTATTTGAAGCACTTAAGTTAATAAAAGTTTCAGAAAAGGGATAAGTGCGTATTTTTTTGTCAACAATCATACGCCGTATCCTATAAGGACACTCACGACATATATTCTGTTTACGCACTCACTTTTAGAGAACTATTTCTTCATCAAATATAAACCAATTTGTCTATTACGCCTTAAATTACAATATTTGCAGATAGGTATATTTTATAAGGGAAAAGCCTTTAAAATAAAAAACTAAGGCTGGAGCCTTATCTTAGCTTAACTTAATCACTTATCTAGCATATAAATAAACCTTAATGCATGATATAAGCTTTGAAAAGGAACATGTCCTTCATCTTCGTAGATCTTCAATTTGCAAACAATATTTTCTATTGATTCAATTTTATCAGCAAAACTTAGGAGTTGTTCCTCAATAAGTCCATCTGGATCAAGAAAATCTGTTTGTCCATGTGTAAGGAATATATTTGTTGTTTTTGTATGTTCCGTGTTTAAAAAATCATTAATCAACTTGGTAAAATATACTTCACAGTCGGGAAAGCCTCCACTACACGCAATAAATGAGTCAAATGAGTCAGGGCTAGTTAGAAAATAATACATCGTAAAAATAGCACTCAAAGATTGTCCACACAGCAATTTCGCGTTTGTTGTCCTGTAAGTGTTGTTGATGTGTGGAATTAGTTCTTTCTCAATAAACATTTTAAAATTCTCAGCTCCTGGCTCTGATTTAAAAAAACTTGTATTTGTTGGCATCATATCACGATTCCTATCTGTATTCTCAATCATAACAATAATTATGTCGGACATAACCTCTTCAACATCTACCAAACGATTGATTACACCCAATGTCTCAATGTATAAGTCCAAATCTCCATCAAGTCGATAATGCACTGGGTATGCTTTATCTGAATCATTATATCCATCAGGAAGTTTTACAATAAATTTCCTGTTTTCATTTAATACGCTTGATTGAATCGAATCTTTAAATCCAATTTTAATTTCTTGTCCAAACAATAAACTTGTCGATAAAAAAAGTAAGCTTACAAATAGTGCTGTTCTCATGTTGAATTGTTTAAATATTTACTTCCATAGTTCTTACGCGAGCAACTCGCGCAAGATATGGTACTCGTGCAAGATTTACAATTGTCTTATTATTGCTTTTCAAAAATAAACGACTTTTTGTTCATACTATCTTCAAACACAGTAATATCAATAAAATCATTTATCTGGTCAACTGAATCAATCACAGTTTCAATTTCTGCCGGAGGAATATGCATTAATATGATATTCTTTGGGTTGATATATTTTTCAGCAAACTCACGATCTTCTTTCGTTTTCCAAAAACCGTAGAAGTTTAACAAAGCCAAGTCTATATTTTCGTTTTGTAATTGCAATTTTTCAAACTCTACGACTTCAGCACCATTAAAATCTCCAGTATGAAATACTTTATGATTATCAAATTCAATTAGATATCCAACATTTTCTATATTAGGACGAGTATCGTGTTGTAAGAAAAAAGAACGTACTCTTATTCCCTGAATAATTGTATCATTTTCTGCACGATTATTCTTATCCAGAGAAATTATCTGATTTTCAAACGTCTTATATTCGGGATGATTAAAAAATACATCAGCGACACTAGGTGGCGCAATTAAAATATTTTCGGAGTTATTAATAAGATAATTCGCAACCATTGGAAAGTCAATATGATCTCCATGATTATGAGTAACTAGCAGTAGATTTGCTTTTTGAAAAGGATCTTGCTGTGTTACAATATCTGACAAAATAGAATCTGTTGGTGTTAAATAAGTATCCCATCCTTGTTTAAATAAGGCATCTATTAGTATTTTTTGTCCTTCGCTTTCAATTAAAAAACCTGAATTAGCGACATAAGTAATATCTATCTTTTTTTGTCCTATGCAGGATACTAAGAAAAAACTAGAAATCATTACCAGTGCGACTAAAAACTTTTGTTTCATAATATATTTTCAGTTTTATAAGTATAAATTTTTATTTCTTGAACAGTTATCAAATTCTAGTTTCTCAAGTAAAATCAAATATGATTCTCCTTTAAGAATTTCTTCTAATTTTCAAGTATTATTTTAAAGTATTCATCAAGCAATGATGAAAAATCGTCGGAAAAATCATGCCCCATTCCTTCAATAATTTCTATTTCGGCTTGCCCATTTTTTTCTTTTATTTTTTCAATTAGGTCTTTTTGATCATTCAATGCAAAATCCTCTTCACCAGTAATTATTACTATGCTTTTATTTTGTTTCACAAAATCATCAATCAAACCAATTTCAACATCTGGAACTACTGGACAATTCATGATTAAATCAGTACAATGAAGATTATTATTTAACGCACAATCGATAGCATAACTCCCCCCTGCTGACATCCCAGCGAACACTATCCTCTTTCTATCAACGGAGTAATTATCTAAAACAGTATCATAAATATGATTTAATTCCAACAAAGTTTTCTCATCATCAAGCACCCATTTAAAATCGTATGAATTGTAATGAATATAAGATTGCAAGTAAATCACAATAAACTCATTGTTTAAATAATCTGAATCCCAAGTTTTTTGGGTTTTTTCAAGATTCCTAGCATTTCCATGAAAAATAAATACTACTGGATATTTATTTTCTTTTTGATAATCATTTGGGAGAGACACTTCATATTCTACATGAGAAATCGAATCAAGTTTTTGTCCAATTTGTTTGTCTACATTTGCCGTTTTAGTAAATTCGTCATTGTCTTTAAAATGATCAAAATATTGTGTTTGACTTAAACCAAAATAGCAACCTTTTTCATGTCCTTTATTCCAGTTGTCAATCGCCTTTGAATCATCAGTTGCCCGAATATACAGAAAACTCAACACAGATCTTGTCCTCTCTTCGTTCGCATGGAATTTATTAAGTGCAAATTCATATGAAAGAATCGCTGAATCAATATCATTATTGTGATAATAAATTCTTGCAATTGAATCAAATTCTTGAATAGAATTATATTTCTCGAATTGTCCAAAAGTTAAAACTGATATAATCAGTAATATAAGTGTTGTGCTAATTTTTGTTTTCATAGTTTTTATTTTTTTACTGTTTAATTCCCTTGCATTTAGTTAACTATTCTAGTTAAATATACCACTAATAAGTAACTTTAACATATTAAAACTCAATTTTATAACTCACAGAAGGCACCATAATTGTTTGACTAGTATTTTCTACAGTATTTTCTCTTAAGTTATATTGATACATATAGTTTGAAGGAGTACCTGTAAGATTCTTGATTTGGAAAGTCCATATACTTGAGTGCTTCTGCTTATTTGTTCGGTAACTTATTGTTAAATCAACAAATATATCTGCAGGATTTTGATCTACATAAGGATTACTCCAATCGTAATAAATTTCTTGTTCTTGATATGATAAGTTTTCATCGACAGGAACAACTCGATGTCCCCCCATAACAGACACTCTTGCATTTATTCCCAAAATACTCGTTTTACCTTCCTTTTTATCAAAAACAAATTCCTTTCCACCAAGCAATGTAAAAACATAGTTTTTATTAAAACGAGTATTGTATTCCTTACCATTACCAGCAGTATATTTGGAATCAAAAACAGAAGCCGTTGCTAGATAATAAAAATTGTTCTTTAGAAATCGCTCCAATGTAAAATCAATTCCAACATTTTGCCCTGTACCTTCATTTACTAATGTTTTATTGAATAGAAATTCTTGCTCATAGTTTATCATAGACCATGTACCATCAGCAACTACAGGAATATTGTATAAATATTGATAATATGGCTCTACTTTTAGTCGAAGATTTGAGTTAATATTGTAATCATACCCAAGTATAAAATGGTGAGCTTTAGAAAAACCTAAATCTTCATTAGGAAATATAATTTGTCCATTATTCTCTTCCTGATATTGATAAACTTTCATAGGCTCTAATTGAGAGTGATTTCCATATCCAAGACTAAGCGCATTTTTTGAGTTAAGTATATATTTAAGTCCAAAGCGAGGTTCTACAGATATATCTTCGTTCAATAGTAAATATTGCGCATGAACACCAAGGTTAACTAATAAATTACCTGTTAAATTAATTTTCGATTGTGAATACACACGCATTAAATAACTACTACCACTAGTATTATTAAAATCCATCATATCTCCATGATACCTACCTCTAACATGTGTGTTATATCCTATATTATCAAGAATCACACCTGTTCTGTTTGTGTGTTTTTTATTAAATTTCTTATTTATATATGTTGAAAAAGTGTATTTATTTTCAGTATTGTTTATAAACATGGTATCTTGGAGTATAAGATTATTGTCCATTCTTTTCATATCCATTGAAAAATTATTTGTTGAAGCAACAAATGATGAATGAATGTAGGCTGACTGATTTATTATCTTCTTATATGTAAGCCCAGCAACTCCAAGATTTGTAGTCATATCATATTTTATTCTGTCCCAATCATAAATCCACTCTGTAGAATCACTTGAAACAGGCTCAGAATTCTTATCGTTTCCTCCAATACCCCAAAGAGATAATTGCCCTCCATTTTTTATTGGAAAATTAAATTTAAAACTTAAATCTTGGTATTCTGGTATTTGCTCTGATGGAATAAAACTTTTGATTAAACCGAATGTAGAATATCTGTAATTTATTAGATATGATGCTTTTTTACCTTTCACAAAAGGGCCCTCTGCTGCAAGATCAATTCCCATAACCCCAAGTTGAAGTGCATACTCTCTATTTTCATTATTACCATTTCGGAATGATATATCGAAAACTCCTGCAAGTGCATTCCCATACTCAGAAGGAAAAGCTCCAGTAAAAAAATCGGAGTTCGATAATAAATGATTGCTAAACAATGTTGTAAAACCTCCCCCTGCTACATTTGCACCTGCAAAATGACTTGGATTTGGAATTTCAACACCTTCTAAACGCCATAATACTCCTCGAGGAGAATTGCCACGAATAATAATAGAATTATCTTGAACATTCCCAACTGCTACTCCAGCAAAAGCAGAAGCCATACGAGCTGGATCATCCATACCTCCAGCATAACGGCGTGTTTCTTCAGCAGAAAAGGTTCTGGCACTTATTGTTGCCATAGAATTTATGGTTCCTCCTTTATCCTTAAAAGCCGTAACATTAACCGAGCTTAACACAAAAGCATCTTCTTGTAATTGAATATTCAAGACAACTTCTTTACTTGCTGTTACTTGAAGCTCAGAGAGCACCTGTGTTTTAAAGCCTATATAACTAATCTCAACATCAAATCTACCTACAGGAACACCTTCGATTCGGAAATTGCCTTCCATATCTGCAACTGTTGCTTTCAAAGGGGCTGTATTTAAAATTACAATATTTGCTCCTGGTAATACTGATTGTGTTTCTTTATCTACTATCTGACCTCTTATGGTTTGTGTCAAATCATTAGATGTCTGTGAAAACAAATAACTTGAAATAAATATTAGTCCTAACATTAAGAGAACTATTTTATTAAGCTCGAAGTTTTGTGATGTATTTTTCATAGTATTGGATATTTAAAATTTATATTTTTTGTTTATTGAAATCTTCATAAAAACAAACCTGTTCGTTATACAATTATGACAAGTAAAAAATTAAATACCCCTACTCAAGATAAATCCAAATGATTTAAATTAGTTAGTTTGTTTTTTAATATTATGTTCATTTTTCTTCAATATTAAATTTTATAACACTATTAGTCAATCGCTATGCCACAAACCACAACACGCTCTATAAGTGACACTTACACACACATCACATAAAAGCAATTGTCAAATTATTTTACACTAACTGTATTAAATATTTACATTTTGGTGTTTTACTATTTGTAGTAATAAAAAAAAAGCTCAGTGCTCTAATGCACCAGCCTTGTGTGCATTATGAACATAGAATATAAAATCAATGATAATAGTGATACGGATTTTAAATCGAACTCGAGTTAATATTCTTGCAACATAATGAACGTAATTAAATCGAATGCTACTGCATCTATGATAAATCCACAATAAAGAAGTTCCTAATCTGGATTTACACCATTTTATTTAATCAGTTCAATACTTACAAATCCATTGATTATTATTACTTCATCGCCTCTTTTCCATTTAAGCCCATCAGTAATTTCGTAAAACCCGGATGAGTTTACTTCAAGATTTAAAACATTTGGAAAATCAATTTTCAGCTTTCCTGAAGTAATTTTTCTAAGGGTAGCATATTCGTTTAAATGCTCTATGCCACTTCTTGGTGATGAACAGTTTACAATCAGGCAATTTTCTTGTGGGTCATTGTGAATATTAACACCATAGCCAACTAAAGTTATAAAATGTAGACCTTTAGATACGTATATATCTAAATCTTGATTATAGCTATATTTCCCAACCATTAACCATACCATGCCCCTATTGTCAAGACCTCTAGTTATCCGATCCAAATCAGGAATATTCTCAAAAGAGTATTGATTAAAATCCCAACAATCTGTTTTTTTTACCCTGTATCCACAATCATTAACATAAGCAATAACTGATTTCTGAAAATCAGAATTTGAAATCCCAATGCTGGTTACCCTCATATAATTGTCGCCACCTAATATTTTGGCAAGATTAAGAACCTTTTCTTTAGTTGTTTCTCCAAATTTATTTAAATCAGGAAAGCCATTATCACTTAACCAAATTAAATAATTTGCAGCAGCAACCGGAGCACAATAATATCTACCATTATCTACAAATTCATTTTGCTCATCCATTTGCATCACATCCGAAACCTCTTGATTTAAAACAGATTTTACTTCTTGTGACGAAACATAGTAAGATATTGAAAATACTAAAAGTGTAAATATTATAGACCTTATTAATTTCATTTTTATAACTATAAATATTTTTCAATTAAATCTTTGCTTGCATAAAAGACTCATTAAAAAATTCCAATTCAAATTTAGTTGCTTTTATAAAAGTCTGATGCATCAGTTCTTTTTTATTATCATCAACTTTAGTTCCTAAATTCTCAACTATTTGAATAAACTTTTGTGTAAAATCCTCATATTCTACACCTTGATAAGTATCAATCCACTTTTGATAAAGATTATTTTCAGATGTATGCTCAATTATATATTTCCCAACCATATTATAAACCCAAAAACAAGGTAAAAGTGCTGCTGCTGCTACAGCATAGCTTGATTCTTTAGAATGAGTAATTAGAAATTGAGTATACTCCTCAATAACAGGAGATTTTGTCTTTGCTTCAACAGCATTAAAGACTTTTAAAAAATAATTATGTAGCTCTTGTTCAATTGCAATTCCATCTTTTGCAAGAGACATAAAAAAGTCTTTTTCGTAAGATTTTTCTGATCTATCAGATATATTTTCCAAAGCTTTTGAATCATCACGAATATACAGAATATCCTGAGACAAATAATGGGAGAAGCACTGATGAGGAAGTGTACCATCTGCCAGTTGATTTACAAATGGATTATTAATCAAATCTATATAAACTTCTTGTATAGACTCCCATAAACTCTGTGTGAATTTTCCTTCAGGTCTCATTAGCTCCAATGGTTATAAAAGTGTTTTACAGGTCCGTGTCCCTTCCCAATAATATAGTCTGCACCAGCAATAATCGCATTATTAATATAATCTTTAGCATTTGTAACTGCTTGATTTAATTCAAGTCCTTGTGCTAAAAATGCAGACAGTGCTGATGAAAGAGTACAACCTGTCCCATGTGTATTATTTGTTGAGATTCGCTTTGACTTCAATTTAAGTATTTCGTTTGATTCAAAATTATAAAATACATCAATTAAGTCTTCGTCATCCAAATGTCCAGCTTTAAGAAGAACAGATACACCATATTTATTTGCCAGTTTTTTTGCAATGGCAGGTAAATATTTTTGATTTTTAACGTTTTCGTCTAATAGGATTTCTACCTCGGGGATATTTGGTGTAATAACTCTGACATTTGGTATTAGGACATTCTTCAGAGTTTCAATAGCCTCAGTTTCTAACAACTTATTCCCTGATGTAGCAACCATTACAGGATCAAGAACGACATTATTGATTTCGAATTGATTAATTACTTCATTTACAGAAATAATTGTTTCCGAATTATGCAACATCCCAATTTTAATACTGTCTGTTCCAATATCTTCAAGTACAGCTACAATTTGCTTTTTCAGCGTATCAATCGGAATAGGATGAATATCTATAACCCCAATTGTATTTTGTGCAGTAATTGCAGTTATTGCAGTAGTTGCAAAACACCCACATGCCGAGATTGCTTTAATATCAGCCTGAATCCCGGCTCCTCCGCCAGAATCGCTTCCAGCAATTGCTAAAACTCTTTTATATTCTTTCATTCGTTTTATTATTTGCTAAATTGCTAAAATTACATTGCTTTACTAACAATTTTCTTAAGATTTGATGCTTCTTCTTTAGGATTATCCTGTGAAACAATCGCTGAAACTACTGCAATTCCATCAGCACCACTTGCAATAACACTTTGTGCATTTGAACTATTTATTCCACCAATTGCGACTGTTTTATGATTTGTAAAACTTGCAATTTTCTGAATTCCGGATAAACCCAAAGGGGTATTTATATCAAGTTTAGTATTTGTAGAAAACACAGGAGATAAACCAATATAATCTACATCTAAATTATTTGCTTCACTAGCCTGTTCTATTGTTTCTACCGACAATCCTATTATTTTATCCTTTCCCATTATTCTACGGGCAACAGAATATGGCAAATCGCTTTGACCAATATGCAAGCCATCTGCATCTACTGCAAGAGCAATATCTAATCTGTCGTTTATTATTAAAGGGATTTTTAAAGGTTTTAATATTGACATTAGAGATTTTGCCAATTGGTAAAACTCTCTTGATGAAATATCCTTTTCGCGTAATTGTACGATTGTAACACCACCTTTTACAGCTTCTGTTACAATAAACTCATGTGAACGCCCTCTAGATAAACCCTGATCAGTTACCAGATATAAACTTAAATCGATATTATTCATTATTACATTTTAAACGTTGTGCGATATCTGCATCTGAAATTTTATAAAGTTGATCGATAAAATTCATTTGCATAGAACCCGGTCCTTTTGAATTTTCGCTTGCCATTTCTCCGGAAATTCCCATTATTGCCATTGCACTAACAGTTGCAATAAAGACATCTTCTTCTGCTCCAACAAATGCTCCTGTTATTGCTGTTGCAGTACACCCCATACCAGTAACTTTTGCCATTATTGTATTCCCATTTTCAATAGTTGAAATACGCTCACCATCTGTAATAAAATCGATTTCACCACTAACTACTACTACAGTATTTGTTTCTCTTGCTAATTGCTTTGCAGAATCCAAAGCAGCATTTGAAGAAACAGTACTATCAACACCTTTTGTTTTAACATTTGAATTATAAAGTGCCATAATCTCAGATGCATTTCCTCTAATTACTGACGGTTTACACTCTTCAATTATTTGCTGTGCAACTTTAGTTCTGTATGGAGTTGCTCCTACTCCTACCGGATCAAAAACAACAGGCACAGATTTTTCCACAGCTTTTTTCCCTGCAATAATCATAGCATCTACCCATTTTTCGCTAAGTGTACCCATATTTATCACTAAAGATGATGCAATTCCAACCATATCTTCTACTTCATCACATGAATGTGCCATTACAGGTGAAGCCCCAATAGAAAGAAGTGCATTAGCAGTATTGTTCATTACTACATAATTTGTAATATTGTGAACTAAAGGTGATTTTTCGCGAAGCTTTTTTAAAGCTACAATTACTTGATTTGATTTTATCATAGTTTCTATTTTTTAAAAGCACATATTGCAACATAATCGCCACAATCATATCCCTCGACTGGTTGTTCAATAACTTTATTTGAATATTTTGGATGTTTTGTCAATGTTTGAGCAAACTCAAAATCTGTAAATCCGGCTTTTTCCAGAAGCATGATTTTCTCTTCAGTAGTTCTCCAATTAGCAACTCTCACAAATTCGATTGGATAGGGATCTTTTGGATGTACTCCTTCTAATAGTGGATGCTCCCATGTATCAACAGCTTTCGCGAGATTATACATTGTTGCATAAGAACTTTCTTTTGGCACATCAATCATAATAATTTTTCCACCTTTTTTAACAGATGCAAAAGCCTTATTAACTACGCTTTCCAGATCGGTAATATAACTTGGTGTACCATTAAAAAGAACTGTATCGTATTTCTCGATTCCAAAATCAGCATTTTCAGCAGTAGTTACTTCGACATTCATTCCTCTTTTACGTGCAATGTTTGCCATGCCATCAGATGGTTCAATCCCATTTTTTATCTCGATATTAAAATCTCTTTCCAGTATTGATTCAAACAAACCGCTACCACATCCAACAGAAAAAACTTCGCCTGGATTTTTCAAAAAATGGGCAACTAAATTTACTTCTGATGTCAATAAGTTGGTATTATCAAAAAACCATGAATCGTACTCCCCTGCATACTTATCAAAACTACTTTTTTTATTCATATTCGTACAAATTTAAAAGCCGCCTCGTACAATACGAAACGGCTTATATGAAAATATTTATATTTTAATTTCAAAACCATTTCCCTACGATGTCATTAAACATTTCAGGTTCAAGGGTATTATCTCAGCCTTTAAATAACATTATTAAAAGCACCCCTAAAAGTTATTGATGCAAATTTAAGAAAAATGTTTTGGTAATAAAGTGTTATAAATCAGTTTTGAAAATTAAATAATTTTAAATATAAATAAGTCTTAAAACTTACATTATTGAACTAAGATTACATACTATCTTTCTCACAAACCCAAATATTTCTGGTGAAATTTGATTTTCCTCTCTTTCCAACAGTACAGAAATCAGAAATTTTCAGTCCCGTTTTTTTGATTTGGTTTTTAATATCTGATATAGAAACAATAATTAACCTATTGCTCAATTTTGCTGCAGATTCTATGATTCCTGAGCTTATTGTATCGTCTGAATAGGAATATAAATTATATGGAAGATCAATAATAACAGCATCGTAGCTATGTTCAATGTCTTTAATATCTGATCGATATACATCGGCAACATATTTAAAATGTTTAAGGTTTTCGCGTGCGTGTTTACAAGCTTTCCAATTTATATCGCATCCGTCAATATTAAAACCTGAAAAACATGATTCTAGCATTACTGTTCCAACACCACAACAAGCATCTAAAAGCTGATTATTATGATTTCCTCTGGCTGCAACACTTACAAGAGTTTTTGCAATAACCATACTTATTGAATTACTAAATGAATGAGGTTTTTTCTTGTGTTGATGCCAACCGATATTGTGTTTTATTAAAATTCCAAAATACCATACATTATTATAATTGCATATAGAATAAGAAATTAATGGCTTATTATAATCGGGCAAACCTTCAATTCTATATCCAATATCTCTCAGCTTATTTAATCTTTCGGGATATCCTGTATTATCACCATCTAAAATAAGGTATTCAGCTTTAAACCCATCAATTTGAATATTTTCATTCTCGATATTTTTTAATAGTTGAAAATAATCTTCTGATGATGAAATAATCTCAAATCGACTTCTAATAAAAGGACTAATTGTTGGATCAAGCTTAATATTAGAAAACAACAAATTATCTTTTTCTTCTTTATCAAAAATTTGTCGAGATTCTAATTTACACAATTCGTTATAATGATGGTTGTATTTAAATGAATATATGTAATTTTGATTTGTCATTTCAATTGTCATGTAAATGTCTTTATTATCTATTCTGAGTCAAAAAATAATAAGATATTAAAATATCTCAAATTTTCTTTTAACTACACTTCAAAACACTCTTATCAGACAACAAAGATAAATCTATTCTCATAAGTAATTAGTTAAAATATCTTTCTATTCTAACACCTACATTTTCTTTTAAATTATTAAAAAAGAAACTATAATCGTACATATGATAAACCCCAGTAGGAAAAATGTCTGAACTATATGTATCAACATTAGGAGTCCCAGTAACTAAAGCACCATTATCATCTATCCATGCATCAGTAAACTGACCAACAATTGAGTCTATTTCTCCATTTCCTGTAAAAAAAACCGCACCTAAATTCAATTCCTTTGGGGCATATTCCGAAGTCGTCTTCCAGTTTAGTGGATTAACACAATTTGCATTAGGCAATAAAACTAGAGAACCTGTAGCCGATTCTGATTGAGTATTATATGTTATTATTACTCCAATATCATCTTCTGCCTCAGCAATTTTTAACCATTCGCATTCTGAAAGATCTTCATCAGTTACAGAGTATCCAATTATATAAGCTGCGACTAGTTTATTGAATACATCATCATCTCCGAATTTGCTTTTCATCAATTCTATTATTACTTGAGAACCTTGACTGTGTCCCGCAATAATAAAAGGTCGTCCATCATTAAGGTTATTAATATAAAAATCAAATGCCTGTTCGACATCAGTAAGGCCAATAGAAAAATACTGATTTCTTTGTTCTTCATCCATAGCAAGTCCATCAAGAGACATTTGACGATAATATGGGACAAAAACATTACAGTAATCCACAAAAACGCCTGCTTGTTTTGGAATTACAGTTTGAACAAGACTTCTCATTTTAGTATCTGTAATGTCCATATTATGGTTTTCTCTACCCCCTAACAAAGTAGGATAAACATAAAACACATCAACATCTTTCTCAATTTGCGAAGGACAAGAAGCCCAATAATATATACTAGAATAGTCTGGTTTATTATCTTGATACTGGACATAATCATCATCACAAGAAATGACAATTATGGATATTGCCACAAAAATAATCTTCAAATAACTTCTCATAATATCTTATCAATTAAGTTTATTCATAAAACACTTTATACTTCATTATGGTCTTCCCAATCAAAATCAATTTTCAATTGTTGATTATCATGCAAGTTTTCGGTATAGAAATTTGACATTGTACATCCCAATAAACGAACCCCCTGCTCCTTGATTTCATCAATGGGTAATAATTGCATTAAGCAGCTTACTACTTCATCTTTTCTAAAGGCATTATGGTGAGTACTACTTCTGGTTATTGTTGTAAAGTCGGAAAAGCGCAACTTCATCGTCAAAGTTTTACCTATCATCTGCTTTGCTTCGCAACGTTTCCACATTATCTCAATAACGGTTTTCAACTTTTCTTTTACTTCATCAATATCAAAAATATCTGTTTCGTAGGTTCGCTCAGCTCCTATCGATTTACGTTCACGAAAAGACATTACAGGACGATTGTCGATTCCACGTACCACATCATAAAAATAACTTCCTGCTTTACCAAAGGTTTTCATCAAATGATTACGGGAAAGTTTCTTTAAATCACGACCTTTGAAAATATTCAACTTGTGCATTTTTTCCTCGGTTCTCTTACCTACTCCGAAAAACAAGCCGATATCCAAATCTTCTAGAAACACTTCTGCATCTTCAGGTTTAATCAGGTAAAAACCATCTGGTTTATCCATATCTGAAGCAATTTTTGCAAGGAATTTATTGTATGATACACCAGCAGAAGCAATGAGTTTTTCTCTTTTATAAATTTCTTTCTTTATCTCCATAGCGATAAGAGATGCAGAAGCAGGACCTTTTTTCGCATTTGTAACGTCCAGATATGCTTCGTCAAGTGATAATGGCTCAACTAAATCGGTATATTCACGAAAAATACTTTGAATATTTCTAGAGACCTCACGATAAACCTCAAATCTGTGAGGGGTTACAATCAAATGAGGACATTTTCGCAAAGCTACTACCATTGGCATCGCAGAATAGACGCCATATTTTCTGGCTTCGTAGCTTGCAGCAGCAACTACCGATCGTGGTCCTCGATGTCCGACAACCAGAGGTTTTTCTCGATACTCGGGAAAGTCTCTTTGCTCTACTGAAGCAAAAAAAGAGTCCATATCTATGTGAATAATTTTCCTCATTTGCTAATACAAATAACTATTAATTCACAAAATTAACATTATCCACTTTACCATACAATCGAAATTAATTTTAAAATATGTTATTCTCTGTTAGATATCTCATTACTATTTTGGATAAACATCGTAAAAAAACTAATTTTTCACTTCGTTCGAAATGACGATAAACCTTCTATTTCATAACGGCAACCATACTTTACTATTTAATAATGCAATAGTACTGTCGCCGGAATACTATCCCTTCTAAATAAAGTATTTTCGAACGGAGTGAGAAAACTCCATAACAGTATAGACTAATACAAACAAGAGTCTCAAATTACAATTAAAGAAACACCCAGACTATATTCCTAATAATTTCAAATTTATTCTTTAAATTTACATTTTTACAAATTAAGTTATGAAAAGTATTTTTGCTATAAATGGAAGCCCCAGACCAAATGGAAACTCAAAATTTTTGTTAGATTCATTTCTTGATGGAGCCAAACAAAACACATCTGTTATTAGTTCTGTCTCAAGCCACAAACTAAACATTGCCAATTGTACAGGATGTTTAAGGTGTAACTTAATAAAAAGATGTTCTATCAGAAATGATGATTGGAAAGATATTAGTGAACAAATATTAGATTCTGATGTTTTGGTTTTTGCCAGTCCTGTTTATTTTCATCATTTCCCGGCATCTTTAAAAGCAATTATTGACAGATTTCGATCTTTCATCAAAGTCAGTATTACCGAAAAAAGTATAGATCATCAACCTTGGACAGAATGGAATAAAGATTTTGTGCTATTACTTTCTATGGGCTCATCTGATGACATTGATGCCAAGCCAATTATTGAGCTATTCGAATACATGATAAAAATTCTTGGACCTAAAAACAAGCTTCATATAATTACTGCAACCCGGTTGGGTGTTAGCCAACAAATAACTTTCGACAAAGAAGAACTAGAGAAACTTTATTCGAAGATTAATTTACCAGAACAATTAGCAGCTCAAGACGCTGTTAAAAATACTAGTATTTTAGAGCAATGTTATGAATTGGGAAATAAACTAGCTCTTTAAAAATGATTAATAATTAAAGTACGAAATTATAGGATAGTGATCAGATATAAATGGAACCTTATAATCCTTATTTATTGTTTTAAAAGCAAGTACATCAACATTATTAAAAAATATAAAGTCAATATTGCTATTTAAAAGCCATTTTCCAAAGAAGTTAAATGATTTAATATTGTCAGATATTTTTGTCTCTTGTCTAGCATCTGAAAAATTGTGTTCAAATATTGGATTCAGAATCGAATTATTCTCTAATGCATTAAAATCTCCTATTATAAAAACTGGGACATTACTACTTACTATTTCGGATATTTTAGCTACTAATAATTTAGCTGATTGTTCTCTAGCTTCTTTCCCTTCATGATCAAAATGAGTATTAAAAACATAAACAACCTGCCCGTTATTATTATCTTTTAACTTAACCCATGTAACAATTCGTTTACAAACTGCATCCCAACCATGCGAGGGTATTTCTGAAGTTTCACTAAGCCAGAATGTATCACTTTCTAAAAGCTCAAACTTTTGAGTAGAATAAAAAACGGCACAATACTCTCCGAAATATTCTCCGTCGTCTCTACCAACACCAACATATTTATAATCCGACAAATTATCATCGAGATAAGAAACCTGATTATCCAAGCCTTCCTGAATCCCAAAAACGGAGGGGCTTGTTTCTTTTATCATCTCAACGCATGCTTCTTTTCTATTGCTCCATTTGTTATCTCCATCTTCATCTGTATCATAACGTAAATTAAACGACATTACGCTTATATCATATTCATCATCCCAAACTATAGAGTCGCTATTGCAAGCCAGTATAACTATAAACAATGATGCAAGAATTAACAATTTAATTTTCATATTTATATTCCAATATCAACAACATATTTAACGTTTTAATATTTAGAAGGTTCCAATTTATCCGAATATTAAAGACTATTTTAAACATTTGTTTTCATAAGGTATTTTAAATGGTAAAATCATTTGCCGTTCTACAACTTCATTTTGAACAACACCCGGTTGCCATGATGGCATTGACTCAACCAGTCTAACAAGTTCTGCATCTAACTCACTAGTCAACGTTTTAAGAACTTTTACTTCTTTAATTTGACCTAAAGTATCAACAGTAAACTGAATAAAAGACCTGCCTACAGTATCTACAGATTCCAGCAAATCTTTATCAATATTATTCTCTATGAAACAAAATAGCTCCTTATCGCCCCCAGGAAAAACAGGATTTACGTCAGGTGGTGGAAAGTAAAATTCCTCACTAGTTTTTGTACTTGTAATAGTTTCTTCAATTTCTGACTTTACTTTACATTTAATAAATAAAAGTGATAATAGACACAATGCACAAATTGGGATTATTCTCTTTTTCATTTTTATCCGATTTATTTTAAAAATAATTATAAGCCAAGATGCTCTGAAACTAAAATTTCCATAATCATAAAAAAAGCACCTATTCCAAGAGAAACAAGTGCTTAAATTTTGTTTTAGCGTAGTTTGCTTATGCTTTTTTAACGCGCACTGCGTTTATACCTTTCATTCCTTGTTCAAGTTCAAAACTTACTTTATCTCCTTCTCCGACTTCGTCAATTGTTCCATTAACGTGAAAGAAATATTTATCCTGTGAATTTAGATCTTTAATAAATCCAAATCCTTTTGAGTCGTTGTAAAATTCTACTTTCCCAGTATGAATAGGATCAATTACCTCTTTCCCTTTTTTAGGGACAGAAATCTGAATGCTTTCAGCATCTACTTTAGTTTTCTTTGTTGGATCTGGTGGAGTATCGGTGATATTTCCAAATTCATCTACATAAGCAATCATATTATCAAGACCTCCGCCTGTAGCATTTGCTTTGCGTTCTTCTTGTCTTTTTTGCTTATCTTTTCTTTTTTTAAGACGTTTTTTTTCTCTTTCTGCTTTATTAAATGATTGTTGCGATTTCGCCATTTCTAAATTTTAATTTATTACCAGTTTGATTTCCGCAAAAATAAAGATTTATATGACAACTTGCAAGATTTTTTTTTTGATGGTTTAAATTGTAGCCAAATCCAATAATATCACACATTTTTTTTACATGATTACATGTATTATTTAATCCAATCTAAGAATTCATACATAACATTTGTCCAATGGCAATTTTCTACAATCATATTTCCATTTTCATCTACTTCAAAATAATTATGCTCTAATCCCCAGTGTCTTTTTACTGTTAAATTTTCTTTTCCTTCATAAGTAAAAAATAGCGGAACTAAATCACATAAATCAGAGGTAATATCCTCAGTACCATATGTTAAATAGATTGGAACATTAACCTTTAAAAGCTCATCAATAGTTGGTTTAGAAAAACTATACCATGGTATCAAAAAGGAATTTTGAGCTCGATTTTCTTTATCACAGATATATTCCCAGTACTTATATTCTTCATTAATTCTATTCTCTGCTTCTTCAGAAGATATACGACCTTTTTTCTCATCATCTCTTGCTCTACGAACAGAAATATCTATTCTCCCAAATGGATTTGCACCCGATAAACCAAGGTGTGTAATTCTATTTTCTTTATGCGAAGCTAAAACAGTAGCAATATGAGACCCCTGAGAATGGCCAAAAACTACTAGTTTATCTGAATTAACCCATTCTTGTTTATGCAAAAATTTTATTACAATTTCAGCTCTATCAACATAATTTTCAAGATAATCTGCTAATAAATATTCTTTCTTATAGCTTTTAGGATTTTGAGGATCGGTAACATATTCATATCTGTCATTTAATTCAGACATTTTGCAATAAACAGGAGTTTCAGGCATAGAAATCACAATTAAATGATACTCTTCCTTAATTTTATTATAATCGAAATTTGAAATTCCACCTCCAAAGGTAAAAACGCTACCATCATTAGTCTCAATAAACAAAGGCATGGGCAAAGACCCTTGACAAAACAAGAAAACAGGTTTTATTTCTGTTGTAACAGTATCAAACAAGACAAAATCGATATCTCCAGAATCAGATTTTATTTCAAATTTAATTGCTTCATTATTTATTAATTCTCCTTCCTGTGCATTTAATAATCCACACATTGAGACTATTAAGCAGGAAAACACATACAATATTTTTCTCATATTCATTTTATTAGGCAAAATAACTACATCCTAAATACCAACATCAAAACAAATAATATATTGTTCGAATAATACAAAAAAAACACCTGCCCAGATTTCCAGACAGGTGCTTAAATATTGTGTTATGTTTTAATCAGCTACCTAAGAAGCTTTAAATTTCTTAACAGATTCGATAAGTCTTGGAACTACATCAAAAGCATCGCCAACGATACCATAGTCTGCATATTTAAAGATTGGAGCATCTTTATCTTTATCTATAGCAACGATTACTTTAGAACCAGAGACACCACCAATATGCTGTATAGCACCAGAGATCCCAACTGCAACATATAAATCAGGTGCAATAATCTTACCCGTTTGACCAACATGCTCTTCGTGACCTCTCCAACCTTCGTCAGAAACAGGACGTGAACAAGCTAAACCAGCTTCTAATTGACCAGCAAGCTCTTCGATCATACTCCAATTATCGCCAGATTTTAATCCTCTACCACCAGAAACAACAACATTTGCTTCGGTAAGTAAGATTTTACCAGTGATAAGATCCTGACTTTCAACTTTAGTTGCAAATTCTGTAGCAGCTGGAGTAAATTCCTCAACATTAGCAGCAACAGGGTTTGGATTCATCTCACATGAATTTGGATTAAGTGTTATAACACATTTATCAGACTTAACAGTTATTTGCTGAATAGCTCCACCATTGTATGTTTTTCTTTTGAAAGTTATTGGTGAATATGATACAGGTAATGCAACAATACCTGAAACCATACCTGCTTTAAGTTTTACAGAAAGTCTTGGAGCAATTGCTTTACCCATACTAGTATGGCTAAAAATAATAACTTTACCATCTTCTTTTTCTGTAACTTCCTGCATAAGTTTTGCATACGCTTTTGTATCGTGTGTGTTCCAATCAGCATTATTTACAGATATAATTTTATCTGCACCGTATTCAGCTAAAATTGCTAATTCATCATTTGAAACATCACCTATAGAAACTGCAATAACTTGAGCAGATATATTATTAGAAATGTTTTTTGCATAAGCAACAGCTTCGTAACTTTGCTTTTTAATTTTACCATTTCTATTTTCTGAAAAAACTATAATTGACATAATAATAATTTTAAATTTTTAATCAATAATTTCTAGATAACTTTTGCTTCTCCATGAAGTAACTCAATCAAGTTATCTGTATTCTCAGGATCTACCATTTTACACTCTGCTTTTGCAGGTGGCACTTCAAAAGTTGTAGCTTCAACTAATGCCTCTGCTTCTACAGGTTGAGATACATTAATAGGTTTAGATCTAGCCATCATAATCCCTCTCATTGCAGGGATACGTGGGTTAATGCAAATACCTTTTTGTACTACAATTGTAAATGGAGTTTCAATAGAAATAGATTCTTTACCACCATCAATTTCACGAGTAATTGAGAAATTATCACCATCAAAATCGAAAGCTGAAACTGCAGAAACAGATGGGATATCAAGGAACTCAGCTACCATTGCACCAATAGTACCGCTATTAAAGTCACTAGTTTCTAAACCTGTAAAGACAATATCAAAGTTTTCGTTTTTAACAACTTCAGCAATTTGAGCTGCAATAAAATAAGAATCTGTTGGTTCAGCATCAACTCTAAATGCGTCATCAGCACCGATAGCTAAGGCTTTTCTGATAGTTGGCTCGGCACTAGCACCACCAACATTAACAACAGACACTTTTTCAATTTTTCCGCCTGATTTTTCTTTAATTTCTAAAGCTCTAGTAAGAGCTAATTCGTCCCAAGGGTTAATTACCCACTGTACACCATTTGTGTCAAGATTTTTCATCTCAGCATCAAATCTGATCTTAGTGGTTGTGTCAGGGACATTTCCAATACAAACTAAAATTTTCATAATTTTTATTTTAATTTTAAATGTTTTTCCAACAATAAGGCAAAGATAATTTTTTAAGCCAGATTAAAATAACTTAATAGTCAAAATAAATCAACAAGTTATTATAACTAGTCTTTATTCGAATAGATTTTAATAAGCTTTTTCATTCCGTTGGTAATTCGGGCTTCCAGACTCATACTATCTGTATCCTTACCCATATCTTCGGTTTTATCAACACCATGTCCATAAATTTCCTGCAGAATTGGATCATACTTTTCGTAAATCACAGCTCTTCGTAACTTCAAGGTTGGAGACAGCTCACCAGTTGGTTGCGACCATTCTTCACATACCAATCTAAAGCGCTTAATTTTCTCGTGTTCTCCAAGACTTTCATTTACAATATTTATCTCTTTTTGCACTTTTTTTATTATTTCAGGAAACTGAATCATCTCTGCATTATCTCGATAATGCAACTTATGCTTAGAGGCGAAATGGTGTAGATAGTTAAAATTCGGTGAGATTAATGCACTAACGAACTTTTCGTTTTCTCCTACAATCATCAACTGTTCGATTAGACTTGAAGATTTGAACTTATTTTCGATTACCTGAGGTGCAACATATTTACCACTGGAAGTTTTAAATATTTCTTTTTTACGGTCAGTAATTTTAAGAAATTTATCTTCAACAAATTCGCCAATATCACCAGTATGAAACCAACCATCCTCATCAATAACAGATTTTGTAGTTTCTGGATCTTTATAATATCCAAGCATAAGATTTGGACCTTTTGCAAGAATCTCACCATCTTCGGCAATTTTCAAATCTACTCCATCTAATACAGGTCCCACAGTTCCTAGATATGCTTCGTTCCAATCGGTAGAATTAACAGCTAAAACAGGCGATGTTTCGCTTAATCCATACCCTTCACATATTCTTAGCCCTGCAGCTGTAAACAGACGATTTAATCGCAATTGCAAACTTGCCCCCCCAGAAACAACAGCAACAATATTACCTCCAAATGCTTCTTGCCATTTTTTAAACACCAATCTTCGCGCAATATTTAATCTAAAATTATAAAAAGTAGAATTTTGTCCTCTATCATCATACTTAGTCCCGAGCCTAACTGCCCAAAAGAATACCCATCTTTTAACACCTTTCAAATCTTTTCCTATCGACATAATTCTATCGTAAAACTTCTCTAATAATCGAGGTACAGAATTAAATAAGTGTGGTTTTATCTCTTTTAAATCATTAATAATTGTCCCTAAACTTTCTGCATAATAAACTGAAATTCCTTTTATCTGAAAAGCATAATTTAGCATTCTTTCATAAATATGGCAAAGTGGGAGAAAGCTTAATGCTTTTTGTCCATAATCAATCGGAATAATTGGTTTAACCGCTAAAGAGTTACTTATAATATTCTTATGCGAAATCATAACTCCTTTTGGATTTCCTGTTGTTCCTGAAGTGTAAATTATTGTATGTAAATCATTCTCATCAATATTTTCTTTTCGTTTTGACAACTCCTCCATCAATTCGTCTTCCTTTTCCTGAGCATCCTGAATAAGACTTACCCAGTTAATAATTCCTTCGATATGATGAAAAGTATATATCTGTTTGATTGTATCAATTTTATCGGCAATTGGTTTAAGTTTTTTGTAGAGTTTTTCATCTGACACTATAATAATACTTGCGTCACTATGTCTGAGTATATACTCTAATTCTTTAGGTCCAAGTGTGGTATAAATTGGAATATGAACCATCCCTGCCAATGCAATCCCCATATCAGCAATATTCCAGTGCGGAAGACTTTGTGACATCGTAATTATTTTGTCTCCTTTTTGATATCCCTTGTTTATCAACCCGCAGGCAAATAAATGTGAATACTTATAATAATCCTGAGCTGAAAAATTAATCCATTCTCCCTTATCTTTGTAAGAAAATGCATCCTCTAGTTCGACATACTTACTCTTATACAGCTCTAAAATATCAAAAACTCGCTTAATCTCCATAAAAAAATGATTTCGTTGATACTAAGGGTTCCAATGACCTGCTTTCTGGAAAGGACAGGAACCACATTTTCTAGGATGTTTAATTACTGATGAGAACCAGTATCTATACCCCACAGAAAATGTAAACGTATTAGGCTGATGACCATAAATCACCGATAGAGTTATGTCATTATTATCGTTGAGAAACAATGAATATTCAAGCTCTGCCATTAACCCCCATTTATACTCCCAATCGCCGTTTGCACTCCACGACAAATCATCATTATAATCAGGAATAGTAGCCCATGAATCTCTACCATAAAGATTGCCTCCAACTCCAATACTTATTGAATTTCTCCAAATTTGCACTAGTCTCTGCTTTAATCCTAAGTGTAAAAAGATTCCTGGTTTCGATGCAGCATCACTAATAAAACCAAACATCCCTCGCCATGAGAGTACATCACTTAATAAATAACTCTCATATGCTAAAATCAAACTAGGTTCCAAAATAAAAATTCCATTTTCATCTATTCTGTTTTCAAATAAATGGCTGTTTTTTTCTTCAAAAGGATGAACTCCCATCAAAGATAATTTCATTTGAATAGTAGATTGTGCAAACACACCTATTCCCATTACAATAAGGAATAAAACTAAAACTGATATTTTCTTTGCGGCATTTTTCATAATAAGCATCATTAATATTCTCATATTAATAAACCCCTAATTACTCTAATTTATTTCAAAAATAGGGATTATTTATAACTATCAAGCTTCTTTTATGTTTTTTTATTAAATATTTGATATTTAACAAATCAAAATAAGCCCTCTACCCCCTGAACTACTGAGACTTAACACATGCAATTGTTTTATTACTCGATTTCTATCAAAAAATATTGGAGAAATAATATTATTAATATTTTACAGCTCAAAGTAAAAAAAATAATCACTGGCACTTGAGAAAAATTCTGTATTCCGAATTCACAATATTCTAATCTCTACTTATTTCCATAATCCTATGAACCTCTACTGTGTCCATATAATATTTTTGTTTTTTTCGGAGATATGATTTTGATGCAAGACCAGAATTATGAATAAAACTCATAAGATTCAACACTTCATTTCCCATATTATTGGAAATAGTTAGTGAATCAGTGACATATTCTACCCTTCGATGATATTTTTTACACAATGAGTATTTAAATCCCATAGCTAACATGCTAAAAAAGCCTTTGGTATGATAATCTTTAACATGTATGATTTCGTGACCTACCAAACCAACTTTTGCAGAATCTGGTAACACACTAAAACAGAGTGGATTTTTCGAGTTACAATCCTGAACTTTGACTAAATATGTTCTTTTTCCTGATTTTTTAAAAATTGTACGCATCAAAGGTTGAGCTTGCCCCTGTCCAGGAATATTTGTTTTACGAAAAACTATTTTAATTGAATCAGCATCTAAGTTAGCAATTGCTTTTTCACATGCTACAATCTCATTATTTGACCATTCTGACTTTCCGGAAAAAGCTCGATACTCACCTTGCGATAATTTGGGATTGACACATGAAAATACAATTGTAAATAAAAATACGAATACAATAATATTTTTAAAGAGTTTATTCATAAATACTTCAAAGATACAAAGAAATATCTTTTATTAAAGTTTACATTTTGTGCTTAATTACATTAAGCTACTACTACTAAACTTTCAAGAAATTGTCAAATAAATTCTAAATTCAAGAAAAGTTCATCGTCTCTTCTTTTTTTTGCTCATTTTCCCGTAGAACCTCTCCAACAAATCATTACGCCCTGCAGTTTTTAAACTAGCTGTAATTCTACGTTTCACTTCGGGTTTATACCCAAAAAAATACTGCAATTGCTTTTCTTTTTGATACTTGTCCTTTGCAACATAGACTTTTGAATTATCATAAGGATTTATTCCTGAGTAATACATAACAGTTGCAAATGTCATTGGTGTTGGAGTAAATGCCTGAACTTGTTCGAGCTTAAATCCCATATTTTTTGTTTCAATGGCTAATTCTGCCATATCGTATTCTGTACAATCAGGATGTCCTGAAATAAAATATGGAATAAGTTGTTGTTTCAATCCATATTTTTCATTCACCTGTCTAAAAAAGCGTTCAAAGTTCCTAAAAGTCTTGAAAGAAGTCTTCCTCATCAAGTTTAAAACTTTTGTTGAACTATGTTCTGGAGCAACTTTTAACCTTCCCGAGACATACTTTGAAATAAGTACTTCCAGATACTTTTTGTTAATATCATTAACCTCGGCAGACTTGGTTTTGTGCATAGCAAGATCGTACCTTACTCCACTTCCAATACTAATTTTCTTAATTCCTTCTATTTTTGATGCTTTTGAGTACAATTCCAATATTGGTTTATGAGAAGAATCCAAATTATTACAAACAGAAGGAAATACACATGAAGGTCTTGAACATTTTTCACAAACACTTGTATCAAAACCTTTCATTTGAAACATATTTGCTGATGGACCTCCCAAATCAGAAATATGCCCTCTGAATTCTGGCATAGCAGCAATCTGATTCAATTCATCAAGTATTGATTTCTCAGAACGACTACTTACAAGCTTGCCTTGATGAGCAGATATTGTACAAAAGCTACAACCACCGAAACAACCTCTGTGCATTGTAACAGAATCTTTAATCATTTCATATGCTGGGACAGGCTTTTTATTATCATATCTTGGATGTGGTAATCTTGTGTAGCCCAGAGCATAAACTTGATCCATTTCCTGCTCACTCAAAGTTGGATTTGGTGGATTAACAACAAGTCTGTTATTATGATGATCTTGTATTATTCGATTGTTAGAAACAAGATTTGAATCTTTTTCAATTTTTACAAAATTAAGCGCATGTTTCTTTTTGTCTGCAAGTACTTGTTTATAACTAAAAAGTTTAATATCATTTCCTCTATGATCTCTAAAATCACTTAAATATGCAATTTGTTTAAGATTAAAGCAATTATATATCTGCCCAGTTTCATTAAGTTTATTTGCTATTTCTAGAATTGTCTTCTCTCCCATTCCGAAAACCAGTATGTCAGCACCCGATGATTCCAAAACAGATGGCATAAGTTTATTTTCCCAATAATCATAATGTACGAATCTTCTCATAGAAGCCTCTACGCCACCAATTACAATTGGAGTATCAGGGTATAAAGATTTTAGTATTTTTGAATATACAACAGTAGCATAATCTGGTCGTTTTCCGATTTCACCTCCCGGTGTATAGGCATCTTCGGAACGTTTGCGTTTACCTCCGGTATAATGATTTAGCATTGAATCCATATTGCCTGCTGTAACAGCAAAAAACAATCTTGGTTTACCGAACTTTTTAAAATCCCGCAAATCATCCTTCCAATTTGGCTGAGGCAATACAGCAACTCTATAACCTGCATTATGCAAAACACGCCCAATTACTGCGGCTCCAAATGATGGATGGTCAATAAATGCATCACCAGTTATCAGAATAACATCAATATAATCCCAACCTGAGGATTTAAGTTCTTTGATATTAGTCGGAAAAATTGTGGATATATTATTTGCTTTATGCTCTACCACTGAGTAAATGGATCTTGAGAAAACATTGAACCCCCATAAGGTCTAATACCTCTGTTATCATAAGCACCAAATTGCCCTTGATTAAACATAGGATCGTATCGTGATGTATTATTTATTACAAACTCTGCACTTATGAATGAATCCTCACCAATTTTATAATCAAATCCAACAGCACCAAAAGCGAGTCTGTTAGTATTTTGGGTTGGACCAACATCGAATGCTGTAGTTCCTCTAACTCGTAATTTGTCATTTATCATGTATTCTCCTTTTGCGAACACATAATAGCTTAGCATTTTATTATCCATAAAATTACTCTGTCCACTATCCGAAAACATTAATGAAGGCACTGTTGTGGATGTCATCATAGTGCCAACTGAAAATGAAAAACGATTATTCATTTTATAATTTACTTCAGGCGCTGCATAAGTCGACAAAAAACCTGTACCATAATAGTTTGAAAACATTGTTCCAGCACTAAATCGCACATTTAAACGATTTTGTTCTTTGATAGGTAATTTACTTACCTGATTTCCCTTGACTGTATCACAGAAAACACTTTCATCTCCAAAGTATTTTTTTGACTCCTGAGCCGATACTGTCAATACTGAGCAAGCAAAAATCAATATGATAAAATAAAATTTCATTCTTATTTTTTTGTAAAGATACGATTTTTGTATTTATTAAGGCTAATGACAAACTAAAAAATATGTTTTTGCTTGTTTTTTAAGACAGTATTCCAGGTTATTAATAACTTACACAATCATTTTTTAATTCAGTAAGCTCTACATCTTATAAATAATTACCATTTATTAAAAATATAAACTAAATTTGTAAAAAACTATAAATATACCATGGAAGAGAACAAAAAGAAACCCGTAGGACACTATAAAAGCTTAGGTGTAACAATTGGTTTTGCCATTTGTGCCGGAATTGGCATTCCGTTGAGTATCATTCTTGATAATATGAGTCTAATTGGAATTGGAGCAATCGTTGGAGTGTTACTAGGCTCAATTATTGGGGAATCTTTCGAGAAGAAACATGCAGCTGCTGGCAATATTCGTCCAATGACAGAAGAGGAAATTAAAAAGAAAAAGAATCAAATTATGATTTTGATGATTGCAGGAGCTCTTGGTTTTGTTGTTTTGATGTATTTTCAATTAAGATAAAATATAATGAAAAAAGAAATATTCGTAGTCTTATCTTTTCTTACTTTATTATTTGTTTCATGTGCAACAAAAGATAAAAATGAAATAAAAGAGTCTTCAAATATCACAATTGAAGAATCACAGAATGTATTAAATGGAGAAAAACATTTTCTTAAAGACTATAATCCTGTTTTTGATAATGGCGATATAAATGTTGTTGTAGAAATACCATCTGGGACTTTAGAGAAATGGGAAGTTGACAAATCAAATGGCAACATCCGCTTAGAATATGTTGACGATACTCCACGTATTGTTCAATATTTGGCATATCCTGGAAACTACGGAATGATTCCACAAACATATTTACCAAAAGAACTTGGTGGCGACGGTGATCCTTTAGATGTAATTGTTTTAGGTGCAGCATCTCCTCGCGGATCTGTAATTAGATGTAAACTTATTGGTATAATGCAAATGCTCGATCGAGGAGAGCAAGATGACAAGCTAATAGCAGTACAAATAGGATCCCCTTTTTATAAATTAAACTCATTAGAAGAATTAACATCTGAATTTAACGGGGTTACCGAAATTCTTAAAATCTGGTTTTCTAATTATAAAGGTTCTGGGAAAATAGAAGTTTTGGGCTTCGAAGATAAAGAAATAGCAGAAAATATACTTGATGATGCTATTCTGGCATATCAAAATAAATAAATCCTATTTTTTTCGTAATTTAGTAATCAAATAAAATTGTATGTCAAAACGCAAAACAGAACCAACAAACAGAAGAACCTATCTGCTGGCATTATTCTTCCTGATTATGATGATATTCATCGGGATTACCGGATATAGTCTGATTGAAGGATATGAATTTATTGATGCTGTTTTCATGACTATTATTACAATTTCTACTGTTGGATTTAGAGAGCTTCAACCACTATCACAAACAGGTAAAATATTTACTGTTTTTCTAATAATATTCAGTTTCGGAATTTTTGCATATGCACTATCGACACTAACAAGACATTTGGTTGATGGTGTTTTCCATAACTATTTTAAACATAAAAAAGTGAAAAAAAGAATCGACAAACTCGACCAGCATGTTATAATATGCGGCTATGGTAGAAATGGGAAACAAGCTGCCAAAGAATCTCTAGACCATGGTTTTGATGTATTGATTATCGAAAACAAAACAGAGGTAATTGATCAAATTATTGAAAACCCTCGTTTGATGTTTATCCAAGGTGATGCGACACAGGACGAAGTTCTTTTAGCTGCTAAAATTGATAAAGCCAGAGCACTAATTACCACACTACCAAACGATGCTGACAACCTGTACGTAGTTCTTTCTGCAACAGACATTCAGCCTGACTTAAAAATAATAAGTCGTGCATCTGATGACAATTCTGATAAAAAACTTCGCAGAGCTGGTGCTACAAATATTATTATGTCAGATAAAATTGGCGGACAAAGAATGGCTAAACTTGTTGCTCAGCCTGATGTTGTTGAATTCTTAGATCATATTTTAATTCAACAAAAAAATGATGTTTCTCTAGAAGAGATTTGCTTTACAGATATTGGAGCAGAATTTCAAAGAAAAACTATTCGCGAACTTCAAGTACGAGATAAATCTGGAGTAAATATTATTGGTGTAAGAAGAACAAATGGAGAATATGTCCTAAACCCTGGCGCAGATTACACTATTTGCTGCAGAGATAAGATTTTTGTCCTTGGTACTAGAGTACAAATTGATATTCTAAATGATTTTTTGAAAGATATGAAAGAGTAGGGAGTTCGGTATTCGGAATTCGGAATTCGGAATTAAAAAATACAGGATATATATTTTCTTAAACTTTACTTCATAGTTCTTGTTTAATACAAAAAAACAAGAACTTATGAAAAAATACATTTTAATAAGCATACTTATAATTTTAACAATAGTTTTAACTTCTTGTAATAAAGATGAAGAAACTACAGCAACTTACAAAATCACATTTACTGGAACATGGACAGAAGCAAGTCACCCGACAGACTACCCTTCTAATGCACACTTTTCGGCATTAACAGGCTTATCACATAAAGAAAACACCAGATTATTTGAAGTTGGTAGCTTAGCAAGTGAAGGCATAGAAACAATGGCAGAAACTGGTAATGCAGATATTTTAAAAGATGAAATTTATGATATAATTGATATGGGTAATGGTTTTAAGAAAATCTCAGGTTCAGGTGTTGGAACTGGAACTGGGAGCACCTCTGTTACAGTTAAAGTCAATATTGAAAATTCATACATCACATTAGTTTCTATGATTGCACCCAGCCCAGATTGGTTTATTGCAGTGCAATCTGTAAACTTATATGAAAATGGAAAGTTTGTTGAAGAAAAAACTGTAGAAGGCATTATTTATGACAGTGGGACAGATAGTGGAACAACTTTCGCAACACCAAATCAGGCTACATCTCCAGTTGAAAACATTTATATAATTAATGATGTACCAATTGGAAACGGAACAACAGTTGAAAACCCATACGGGACTTTTGTTTTTGAAAAAATGTAGGAAATTGAAAAGTATTAAAGTTGAAAGTATAAAGTGTAATTTTACAACATACTACTTTATACTTTTAAACTTTATCCCCATCTTATCTAGTATCCCGCCTGTCTAAGTGCTCTATGATATCTGTTTGCATTGTTATTATGCTGTCGTAAGCTAGATGCAAAAACATGATAACCTGAGAAATCTTCTTTTGCACAAAAATAATAGTACGAATGATTTTCGTAATTTAAAACTGCGTCAATTGAGGATACAGAAGGTATACAAATTGGTCCTGGAGGTAAACCCGGATATACGTATGTATTATATGGAGAATCTATTTTAAGATGTCTTTTTAAAACACGTTTAAGTGAAAAGTCTCCAACTGCAAAAACTACTGTAGGATCAGCTTGTAATAGCATCCCTTTATTTATTCTATTAATATAAACTCCGGCAATTCTTGCTTTTTCGTCGTTCTTTTGAGTTTCACTTTCAACAATAGAGGCACATGTACTCACTTCAGACTGTGACATCCCCAATTTAGAAGCTTTAGCCACTCTGTCTTCATTCCAGAATTTTTTAAACTCATCAGCCATTCTTTCTAGAAATTTTTCAGCCGAAGTGTTCCAGTAAAATTCATAAGTATTTGGGATAAACATTGCAGGAAAAGTCTGCTTATTGAATCCATATTTCTGAGCTGTTGCCGGATCCATTAGTAAATTTGCAATTTGTGTAGAGTCAGCCTCAATATAAACAGCAACCTTGCCTGCTAAAATTGGCAGACTTCTAACACTAATAAAGCTTAACTTAACAGGGGATTGTTTACCAGAACGTAAAAGGTTTATCAACTCATTATTAGACATACCATCATGAATTTCGTATCTACCAGCAAGAATTTTATCACCATATTTTTTCCATTCAGCTACCTGTTTAAACGATTCCATATTATTCACATATCCTGTAGTATCAAGAATTACCAATAAATCTTCATAATTAGAATCATTAGGAATATATAAATAAGCTACCTCAGTGTCAATAGTAACATTTGAATTAAAAATAAAATCACGATATTTCTTTCCAAAAATAAATGCAACTACAGCCAAAGCAGCAATTACAACAAAAATTATCAGGAATACTTTTTTCTTTTTAGTCATGTATACTCATATTAATATTATCTTAGCAAAAATATTTTTTTTAGCGATATGAAGCTTATTTTTCTGATAATTTTTACCATAATCATATTAACATCCTGTGATACTGACAACAACAGGTGTTTGAAGTCAAACGGAGAAATAACTACAGTCGAAACTCCTATCAGTTATTACAATAAAATTAAAATCCAGAGTGATTTTGAAGTTCATATTGAAAATTCAACCGAACCATCTATTACAATTACTGCTGGCGAAAATCTTATTCCATATATCGAATATGAAATTATTAATTATGAACTAATTATTAATGATAAAAACGGTTGTAATTGGCTTAGAAAAGACATTAAACCTATAATCACGTTAAAATCACCATCATTCGAAGAAATTACAATTGAACAGGCATGTGATTTAGTAACAAACGACACCTTAAAATTTGATAATCTATCTATTCAAACATGGGCAGGAATACTTGCTTGTGATATGAATTTCTTAGGCGACAGTTTATTCTTCAGATGTCATGCAACTACAGGAGATTATTCAATAATTGGAAATTGTGATTATGCATATTTATATAATGTAGGGAATGGATACCTGAAAGCTAGTCGTTTTGAATGCGAATACATTCACATATCACATAAATCACTTGGAAATAGTCACATAAATGCCTCTGAACAAATTATACTTGAAGACATCCAATTTGGAACTGTAACGTCATATTCAAATCAGTGTCCTGAGATAATTACATGGGGAAATGATTGGGGAAAATCATTTATCAATTTTGGTTGTCAAAATTAAATTATCTATCTGCTAAACTCAAAACAGATTTTCTTAAAAACAGCCACAAGCCAACTCCTCTGGCAGTCAAAAACAAGAGTATTGCAAACCACATTCCATTATTTCCAAAATAATGTTTTAGAACAAATATGGCTGGAATATAAATCACAAGCACACAAACTAACATTACATTTCTCATTGTTCTTGTTGCTGTAGCTCCAACATATATTCCATCTAACAAAAAGGCCTGAAAACTAAATACTGGCATTATCCAAATCCAAAAGTAAAAATCTTTTGACATTGCAATAATTGATTGATCGTCTGTTAGCAATTCGACAATTAAGTTTGCAAAAATCAGATAAACGATTGTAAACCCAAGCGCCATAAAAAATCCAAACATTTGAGTTTTTTGCACAGCAAGACTTAATGATGCTGAATCTTTTGCGCCAATATATCTACCAGCTAATGTACCACCTGCATAAGCAAATCCATCAGCTACCCAAGAGAAAAACCAGAAAAACTGTAATAAGAGTGAATTTAATGCTAGAATATCATCTCCAAGACTTGCTGTAACTGCATTAAAAAGGAAAAAGCTCCCTGTTAATAAGATAGATCGGATAAAAATATCTGTATTTACCGAAAAGAAACGTTTTAACTTATATCTTAAAAATATTGAATTTGATTTAAAAAGAGATGCCAAACGTGTATATTTACTAAGGAAGAAAATCACACAGAATATTAGTCCTGTATATTGTGCAATAACAGTCCCTAAAGCAACTCCTTCTATCTTCATCCCAAAATTAAGTACCAAAACTGCGCTAACAATTATATTGGTCACACTAATAATTATGGTAACTATCATAGGAATTTTGGAATTCTGCATTCCTATAAACCATCCCATAAAGACAAAAACTGTAAGTGTTGCAGGAGCAGCCCAAATTCTTACACTAAAATACTCTGCTGCATATCTTAAAGCATCTGGGGAACCATTTAGGTTTAAAATTAACAGGTTTTTAATTGGATTTTGCAAAACTATCAACATTAAAGCTGCAACTAATGCGAAAAACATTGCTCGTAGAAGAGAATTTGCTGCATCACGGTAATCAGAAGCTCCATATGCTTGTGCTGTGAGTCCTGTAGTTCCCATACGAAGAAAATACAATCCAGCATAAATCAAAGTAAATACCATTGTTCCAAATCCAACACCGCCAATATATGCAGATGAGCCCATACGTCCTACTAAAGCAATATCAACAAGACCTACAAAAGGCACTGTAATATTACTAATCACATTAGGAATGGCAAGATTTAATATGCGTCGATTCAATTTTTATTTTTTTTTGCAAATGTAGAGCAAATTGAGGAGATAAAGTTAATTCCCAGAATTTATTTTATGAGACGAAAGATGGATGCCCAAAGACAGAGTACAGTTGTGTTCAAATATCCCTAACAATAAACACTTCGTAATCACCTAAGAATTTGAAAGCATATTTTTCATAAAGCATGCGAGCTTTAAAATTGTCTTTATGCACTTCGAGTTTTATTTGTAATTTTACAGAGCGTGCATATTCCATACTTTTTTCTAATAAAAGATGACTAAGACCTTTTCCCTGAAAATAAGGAATAATTCCAAAATGATGTAGATATAACCTTCGTTGGTCGTTTGTAATCCAAGAAGAGCCTACAATATTCTCAGAGTTTTTTTCTTCTAGGACATATAGAATTCCACCATTTTTAATTGTATTCTCAATAATTTGTAAATCATCTCCTCTATGAGCACCCCCCATATTAGTTTGTTGCCAAACATTTAACACCGAATTATAATCCTCTGCTTTAAATTCTCTGACAAGAAATTCCATATTATTCTTTAATTTCAAGTTCTACATCAAGATTAATTGTTGATTTCGAAGAATCACTCAAGTCTAGTACCATGCTATACTTTTCATAGGAAGATTGTTTTACCTCAAGCTTATATTTCGTTCCCGGCTTGACAACAATAGTAAAGTATCCTTCTGCATCTGTATCTACTTTTTGATTGTAACAATCTTTAAGATTATTGCTCACACTAATTTTCGCTACAACGTCTTCTCCATTTTCATCAGTAATTTGCCCCTGAATTATTGTTAGTTCTGGCTTATAAGCGAAATTTTCTTCGAAATACTTTTTGAATTCAATCTGATAAACATCTAATAATCCATACCCTTCTGGTCTATCAGATGTAATATAAGCAAATTCACCATCAGGACTTAAAGTAAAATGCATTTCGTTTTCTACTGAATTAAATGCAAATCCCATATTCTGAGGCTCAGTCCATTTTTTATCCTTTTTTACAGAAATAAATAAATCGTAACCTCCTACTGATTTTCCACAATTAGAAGAAAACACAACAAAATCGCCACCAGGATGCAGATAGACAAAGCTCTCATCAAACTCCGATTTAAAATCACTAACGACAAGAGAATTAGAAAAACTAATTTTTCTGTGATTTGAATAAAATATATCTTTCTCCTCTCCTTTTTTATTATTTGAGTTTGTTGAAAAATATAACTCATGATTAATAAAATCCAAACTTCCAGCACCATCAAATTTTAGTGAGTTTACAGTCTCTCCAATATTTTGAGGTTGGGAAATATCTAATTCATCTTTTAGCTTTAAATAGTATATATCCCCATTATCTTCAAACTCAGGTGAATTCTTAAATAAAACATACTCTCCTGCTCCAGCACCCACAGAGGTTAATATGTAATCTTTTGCATTAGAAAATACTTCATCAACTAAGCATAATTCCCCAAACTCTTCGTTTTCGTAAAATGACTCTAAAACGGAAAAATCATACAACCCTGTCGATGGATTTGCATCTTGACCTTCGTTAACTAATCTATCAGTTGTTACATATATTTTATTCTCATTCCATGCATAGATTGGAAAAATTTCATTAAACTCTGAATTTATGTTTGATCCTAGATTTACACATTTATAGTCTTGCTTTATTACTCTCATTTTCATTGCAGAATAAGATTGAGAAATTAAGTTTTTTACAATCGTACTATCATATAATTCTATACCGTGAGCAACTTTATTATAATATGAAATTGCTTCTTCAAAATTCCCCATTTTATGTATAGTTTTAGCATACCAAAAATTAGCATTATCAATGTATTTTGAATCGGGATTTGAATTCATAATGGATTCTAAATGCTCCTTTGCTTTTTCATAATCATACTGTGCAAAATAACATTCTGCAATTCGCAAATTCAGAAATTCATCAGATGCATATTCTTCGAAAAGCTCAAGATATATTTCTAAAGCAGCTCCCATCTGATCGTCTTCAAAAAACATTTTTGCTTGTGTCATTTTCCAATCAGAAGGGCTCAATTCTTTCTGAGCAAACATCAAAAATGGGAATAAAATAAAACCCAAAATCAGTAATCCTTTTTTCATTCTACTTATCTCTTTTAGTTGAAATTAACTCTCAAAATTCTGATGGCTAAGATAAAACAAATCGTAAATGAGACAAAATAATAATATTAACATCACCAATTTGGCTTTTCATAACCCACAAATCAAAATAAGTACAATAATTAGATATTTGATTTTAAAAATTAATCTACAAACAAAATATTATTAACACATACTTATCGAACTCTTACAATTCTCGCAAAAGTTTTTGATACAATTTTAAACTTTGATTTTCTTGATCTCCAACACGATATTTAATTTTATTATTCAGATAGTCAACAAGATCGAAACCTAGATAATCGTTCGCATATTCTTCGGCTATTCGCTTCTTATTAATAACTGCTAGATCAAGAATATTTAAAAATTGATTTATAAAATCATCGTTTACTTTATTATTGGCTACCCAAACTGCAAAAACTGCAGGCATGTCAGTAAACTTATACCATTCTGCGGCAATATCAGTACAAAATCTATAATTATCCTTTAACTTTAATGCTCTATCTCCTATTATTAAACCTCCAGTTTTTCCTGATATTTTGTTCTCATACCCATTATCAGATTCGAGAAAATTAAAACTATGTTTCCAATAGTTCTTCTCAAGAATTCGCACAAAGCCATTTGACGATTTAGATTGATAATCCAGATAAACATCTGATAACTGATTGAGAGGAATATCTGACAAAACTAAGACAGAATCGACTTTTTTATATGCACATATACCAAAACCTTCCACTATCCTGAATTCAGGCAACATATCCAAAGCTCCAACAGGAACCAATCCCATATCAGCCATTCCAAATTTCAATTCATCAACACAGCCAGCAGGATTTTGTCCAGTAATCACAGCATTTTTTCTAATGAACCCTGATTCCTCAAAAGTTTTTCTATAAGGCAAAGTATTAATGTAATCGACATTAGATATTCGTATCATATTAAAAATATTATCCTACAAAATTAAGAATTATGACATATATAAACCCTCATTATTCATTAAAATATCGATTGCAACAGCAAATCTCTTTGATATAATACCCTCCAAAGTATTTACATGTACAAACAGACCTAAAAGCGGGCTTATCTCAGATAATTCTATTAGACTTTTAAACAGTTTTTATTAACTTTGTCAAAAATATCATTTATGAATAATCTACAAATTAATAATAAAAATTTCTTTCTAATAGCAGGTCCTTGTGTTGTTGAAAATGAAGAAATCACATATAATACGGCAAAACATTTAAAAGAAGTTTGTAACAAACTAAATATTCAGCTCATATTTAAAGCGTCATATCGCAAAGCTAACAGATCTTCGCTAAATTCATTTACAGGAATAGGAGATCAAAAAGCTTTAGACATTTTAGCTAAAATTAAGTCTGAATTGGGATTACCGATTTGTACAGATGTTCATTTACCTGATGAAGCAAAATTTGCTGCTCAAGTTGCAGATATAATTCAAATACCAGCATTTTTATGCAGACAAACCGACTTACTTATTGCTGCAGCTAAAACTGGCAAGTATGTAAACATTAAAAAAGGTCAATTTTTATCTGCTGATGCGATGAAATTTGCAGCACAAAAAGTTATAGAAGCAGGAAATTCAAACGTAATATTAACTGAAAGAGGTAACAGCTTTGGATATCAGGATTTAATTATTGATTTTCGAGGAATTCCAACAATGCAGAAATTTGGATATCCAGTAATTCTTGATGTTACACATAGTTTACAACAACCAAATCAAAATTCAGGCGTAACAGGTGGAATGCCCGAAATGATCGAAGCTATGGCTAAAGCTGGTGTTGCTGTTGGCGTAGATGGATTATTTATTGAAACTCATCCTGACCCATCAATAGCAAAATCTGATGGTGCTAACATGTTAAAATTAGAATTAATTGAAGATCTTTTAGAGAAATTACTAAAGATTAGAAAAGCTTTAAACAGATAGTTACAATATATTCTAATCTCATAAATAGAATATAATTTCCAGTGCATGTTTTTTTCATCATGCCCCACAAAATAAGTTAAAGCTCTAGTGAGAAAATAAATCCTTCTGATTAAAGCTCAAAGGTAATAAGTCCTGTATTGATTTAAATTCCATTATAGTTTTTTCAGAAACCAATAACAATCTAATATTCTTATCATATCTCATTTCAGATTCTGAAATTACCTGTCTACATGATCCACAAGGTGATGTAGCCTGAGGGATAATTTTATCTTCAGGATCTATAACAACAATAGTAATACAATCCACCGATTTATCGGGATAATTTGCATTTGCATAAAACAATGCAACCCTTTCGGCACATAAGCCTGAAGGATATGCAGCATTTTCTTGATTACTTCCACTGACTATTGTACCATCATCTAATAAAACAGCAGCACCAACTCTAAAATTTGAATAAGGAGCATAAGCATTTCTTGCAGCATCAAGAGCAACATCTACAAGGTGTTTATCTTCTGCACTTAACTCTTCATGTCCAAACTCATTGTACTTAATCTGGATTTCCCTTTCTTTCATACTGTTCAAATAATTATCCAAATTTAATAATATTTTTTTTAACCACCTCACATATCCCAATTATTATACATATTACAGCTCGAATTTTATTTAAAATTAGGCTTATACCTAACGATATTTTGAGACAAAAAATTCAAACAATAGAATGCCTGAAATAAGTCTTTCCTGGACAGGGCAAACGCATCTAAATATTTTTAAGCAGAGAGAAAACGAACTGATTATCCCATCCAGCCTTTAATCTTTTTCCTTTGATTCCAATTTTAGTATTATCTTTTCTAAGCAAATTTAATGCTATACGATTAAGACAAGAAAAGTTTTGAGCAGCATTTCCAGTTCTTTTTCTACTTTGATCTTCATTGAATGCAACATCTAAAACCCAATGCACCTTATTTTCAATACCCCAATGTTTTCGTACACCAGATTCAATTATAGCAGCATTTTTCAATGAACTAATATAATAACTTACTTCAGTTTCTACTTTCCCAGAATTTTTAAAATGTCTTTTTCTGTCCAGTTTTACGATAGCTGATAGTTCTGACCACTTTTGATTATTTTCGACTAAACTAAGATCAGTAATAATTGAACATTTTCTAGATTCTATTCTTCCATGTCCATAATCAATATCTTCATGGGTTTCTAAAGGTGTTAGTACTCTAAAACTGTCTTGAATATCTTCATATAATTCTTTCTGGTTTTCTTTTACAGCAATAATATAATCAGATTTTTTAGTGGTTATTTGTTTTACAATTTTTTTCTGACACCCCATTGCGTCAATTGTAACTACACACCCTTTAAGTAATAAGGCGTTTAGCAACATGGGGATAGCTGTAATTTCATTTGATTTTTCGTCAACTTTTATTTGACCTAAAATCAGTTCATTTTTATCTGCCCATGCACTTACAATATGAGTGGCAGATTTACAGCCTTGATTACGAGAACCTCTCATGGTCTTTCCATCAATACTAATGATTTCTCCTTTAGTTCTACTACAGATGGAGGAAATCCAACTTAAAAAACAGTTCTCAAACTCATCAGGGTTTAATGCAGAAAAAAAACGATTAAATGTATCATGTGTCGGAATTCCGTTTGGTAATTCAAGAAACGTTTCTAACCATGATATTTTTGTGTTGCCATACATTTCCATTTCATTCCATGATTGAACTCCGCTTAAAACAGATGCAATGGCAATAAAAATAATATCTTCTAACTTGTGAAGTCTTGTTCTTTCTACTCTTGGGTCTTTCATTTTTGAAAAATACGACAAAATATTCATAACTTGTATCTATTTGATTATCAAGTAAATATACAAATATTTTAACAGAAAAACAAGCCTATTTGACTGATATTCAACATGTTAAATGGAATTATTTGTTGCCGATATTTTTAATTAGATG